>Ga0214473_10000436_pt1 | contig 58822 bp, 49 predicted proteins | sample RVTome_7_FD_203509 | JGI IMG/M metagenome (GOLD analysis project Ga0214473, IMG submission 203509) | Soil microbial communities from uranium-contaminated site in the Upper Colorado River Basin, Wyoming, United States - RVT98D197 | ecosystem: Environmental > Terrestrial > Soil > Contaminated >... | reverse complement strand
ACGGCCTTCACGAAATTCCCTACGGAATCGAAAACGGAGTAGCGCTGATTCCATCCATCTGGAATCCACATCCGACCCTTTCGATCCCACGCTAGTCCAAGCGGCCCATCAAATTCACCAGGTCCCTTGCCGGGTCTGCCTACAATTGCGATCAAGCTTCCCGAGGAAGATACCACAACCACATGCTGCGCTGCGAAATCGACAACTCCCACAGTCCCATCCGGCCCGACTGCGAGTGAGGTAATCCTGGAAAATACAACGTCATCCGTCTCCTCACCAACGCGCCACACTTCCTGCGCCTGCCACCGTTGAGCGCCGATTCCAGGCGCCCAAACCGTATTGAACAGGCAAGCAAGCATCACAAGGCTGCCAACCGATCCGATTCGAAAACTGTTACTCATCTCTTCTGAATGCCCCATGTTCAATAATGGACTTCCGGCTCCAATCGATTCGTAAGCCGTTCGTGTTGGCTAACATGCTTCTATACTGATCTAACCCATCACCACCCCAGAGCGTTATCCTGCGTCGCCCCCCCCAGGGCCGCCGTGCTGCATAAGGGCGCGGCACACTTGAGTGTTCGTCATAATTCCGGCCTGCCACGCACCTGTTGGGCCCGTACACAGGAACGGCCCGACGCTGCATAAGTCCGGTCTGGTTACCTGTGGCACCGGGTTAAGGGGCTGCATAAGGCTCGGGGGCGCGGCCTTGGGCGGTTGCAGCATAACACCGGGGTGAAATCTGGCACCGTGCGGATCCGTGGCGTCCTTATGCAGCGGCCACCTTCGTCGGAGTTGCTGCCCGGCCCACGGCCTGAGTGCAGCCGGCTATTCTACGGCTACGTCGGCTTGCGCGCGCGTCCCCACTGCTGGGCGGCCAGGTCCCAGTGAAATTCGGGCTCCATCCATGGGGTGTCGATCAGGTCGCCGCCTGCTGTGGCCACGTGCTCGGGTTCGTCGGGCCGGTCAAGCGGGCTGCGGATATGGTGGCCGGTCTGCTCGATCACGTGGAGGTAGATCATGGTGGTGCGGATATCCTTGTGTCCCATCACGTGCTGCAGAGTGCGAATGTCGCAACCGCTGCGCAGCGCCTCTGTGGCAAACGAATGCCGGAAGGTGTGGCAGCTTGCCCGCTTGGTGATGCCCGAGCGTCGGACGGCTCGCTTGACGCTGCGCTGCACGGCGCTGGGGTGGAGGTGCCAGCGCCCGGTCCGGCCCGTGGCCGGGTCCTCGATGATCGATGCGCCCGGGAAGACGAACTGCCAGTGCCTGTCGTAGCCGGCTTCCGGATCCTTGCGATGCAGCGCGCCGGGTAGCTGCGCCCAGCCGTGTCCCTTTTTTCGGTCTTGCTGGTGGCGCTGGGCCACGTTGCGGAGCTGCGCGTGCAGAAGCTGGATGGCGCGGTTGGCCAGCGGCACGTATCGGTCCTTGGCTCCCTTGCCGTCGCGGACCAGGATCTGGCGCAGCTCGAAGTCAATGTCCTTCACCCGCAACTGGAGGGACTCCTCCAGGCGCAGTCCGGCCGAGTAGAGCAGCACGGCAACGAGGAAGTGTTTGCCCACGAGCTCGCGCAGCACCCGAAGTACTTCCCCGTGGGTCATCACCAGCGGCATGCGGCCCGCCCCTTTGGCTCGGGGCACATCCAGCATCTCGTCGCGGCCCAGGACCTCACGGAACATGAACGCCAGGGCGGCGGCGGCCTGATTGCGGCTGGCCGCGGCCAGTCGGTCGCCCACTGCCAGTTCCTCGAGGAACGCCCGCGCGTGGGCCGCCTCCAGTTCCCCGGTGCGCGCTACCTTCGCGTGGCGCAGGAAGCGCTGCACCCATCCCAGGTAGGCTTTCTCCGTCCGGCGGGAGTAGCCGCGGGTCCGGATCCGGGTGCTCATGACCCCGATGAGCGTCTTGCCCGGGGCGCCCGATCGGGCAGGACTGCCCGGGCGCTCGGGGTCGCCGGCGTCAGCAGACTCAGCAGACTCAGCAGACTCAGCAGACTCAGCAGACTCAGCAGACTCAGCAGCGTCGTCAGCAGAAACCGCCTCACCGGAGGCGGCAATGTCGACCCCGGCCACCGCTTCGAGGAGCAGGAGGCGCTCGCCGAAGGCGCCCTTCAGTGCCTCGACGGCTGCATCGGTGTTGGGCAGGATCCAGAGCTGACGATCGCGATCCCACCTGCGCCCTGCAATGGACCGGACCGCATCGAGGTCGGTCCACGCGTGGTGTCCCGCCCAGCGAAGCTCGAGCTCACCAGCCAGTTTCCGCACCTCCACGAATCCTGGACGCTCTCCGTCGCCGCGGGGCAATCCCTCGTGCATCCGCTCCGCCATCTTCACCTCGGCCGCTGCGTGGTCGTTCCACATAAGCAACGGCCGGCGGGCGGGCGGCGGAATGGCTCGATGGGCCCGGGGGCTGCCCTGACTGCGTTGCCGGGGACCGGCGGGCTGGCTGCGCTGCCGCTTGCGGGCGACGGTTTCTGGCCATGCTGACGGTCCGGCTGCCCGCACTTCGTGCCCCTGAGTCACAGGCCGTCGTGATCCAGTGGGTGGCGGCTATCGGGTTCCCCGGCGTACGCCCGGCGGCGTCGGGTCGCAACGCGCGCATAGCTCGGCGTTGGGCCTGGATATGGACGGCGGGCGGGGAGCTTTGCTGGGCGTCGTCGCTTGGTGCTGGTTGCGTGGTATGGAGGACGCCCCCTCCGCGCCGGGCATGCGCATACAACTCCGCGCCGGTGCGCCGATGGTTCGGTGGGGGCAGCCCTGGCAGGTCCGGAAGAGTCCGGGAAAGGCTACGGGTCCGACCGCGTTTCCATGGGCGCGGAGGACCGGATGGCCGGGGGTCCGGTTGCCGACCGTGGGGACGGACGGACCGGGTTGATCCCTGCTGGGGTCTCCCGCTGACGCAGGCTCATGGCAACGTGGGACGGGACGGCGGTGGCGTCAAGCTGCGCGCATCCTGGAAGGCTGTCACTGTCAGCGCGGCGTGCGCCCGTCGTCGGTTGCGAAACGCTCCACGATGGCCAGCAGATGGGCGTCGAAATCCTCTACCCGCTGCAGCAGGATGCCCGCGTGACCCACGCCGTGCAGGGTGTCCACGGTGAAGGCGGGCGCATAGGCGCGCATGGGCTCCACGTTGGTGGGTCGGCTGGTGGTGTTGATGGCGGCCACGGGCGCGCGGATTCCCTGCAGGGTGGGCTCGCGCTGGTTGGCCATCCACGACTGGAAGCCGCGCATGATGGCGAACCAGTGTTCGTGTGGCTGGGCCGGCATCATGCCGGCCAGGTATCGTACGAGCGAATCCGGCGCGTCCGGGGTCAGGGCGAACGCGCGCAGGAAGGCCGTGTCACCCCAGTTGGCGCGGAAGGTTGCTTCCATCTGATCGGCGGTGTTCGCCGGGGCCATCCCGGGGTCGTGGAAGGTGTCGATGAACACGATCCCGGCGGTGCGCTCGGGCATGCGCTCGGCCGCCTCCAGCACCACGGCTCCGCCCATGGAGAAGCCCACGAGCACCACCCGCTCCAGGCCGAGCCGCTCGACCACGGCGGCCACGTCCTCACCGAACGCGTCCATGGACCAGGTCGTCCGCTCGGCGCCGGATGCGCCGTGGCCGGCAAGGTCGAGCGCCACCACGCGGTGGTGCCGCGCCAGCGTTTGCGGGTGCTCACCCCAGATGCCGCGGCTGTTCGTCCAGCCGTGCACGAGGACGAGCGTCGGTTCGCCCGCGCCGTGCACCTCGTAGTGGATGGCCACGCCGTCGGCGGAGCGGGCCTGGCCGGTGGTGGCGGCGGGCACCGGGGCGTCGGCGGCGCAGGCGGTGAGGGTGACGAGCGCGCTGAGGGCGGCGGCGGCGGTGATTGCGGCGGGAGCCGTGTGGGCGCTCAGGGCGGCCAGACCGGAGGGAAATCTGGGCATCGGCTGCTCAGGGTTCGAGGATGATCCACGTGATGCCGCGGGCGTCCGGCTCGGTGCGGGCGCGGCTCCAGCCGAGCTGTTCGTAGCGCTCGGCCAGGATGGCGGCGGCGGCGCGCAGCCGCGCGCCGCGCCCCACGATGGTGCGGAAGGTGCGGCCGGGCTTGCTGCGCATGATGGCGCGGTCCACCACCTTTTCGAGCTGATCCGCCAGGGATTCCAGGCTATCGGACTCGTCGGCGGGCGGCTGCGGGGCCGCTCCGGCGGCCACGTGCGGATCGAGGAACATGTTCGCCTCCAGGCTGGACCGTGGGGAAACTGGAGCCGGCCAGCGGACGGCGGGCCGGTGTTTCCCCGTACGATCTCCCGGCGCGCGAGGTTTCCGCGGGGGCGCGCGCAGCGACGGCTGCAACGGATGGGCGCCCGTGAGGGTGACGGGCGTCGTCGCTTAGGGCTGTACCGTTACTGTCCGAATCCCTCGCGCGGGAGTCCGTCGAAGAGCCGCAGCGCGTTTTCGTAATAGACCTTGCGCAGCACTTCGTCGGGCAGCTCCATGCCGTACATCTTCCAGTAGGCGTGGTAGTCGCGGTAGTAGTCGAAGTACTCGTCGCCGGTCTCGAGGACGCGCCAGTAGTACGGGTACTCCGTCGGCTGGAAGCTGTCCTTGCCGAACAGCACGCGGTCCTGGTACTCGATGAAGAACGCGCGCGCGGCGCGCGGCTGGCGGCCGAGCTCGTAGAGGATGGCGCCCACCTCCAGGTGCACGTTCGGGAACTCGTCGAGGAGGCGCGCGGCGCGCTGGAAATCGTTGGCGTGCCAGCCGAAGTGGGCGGCAATGAAGGTGGTCTCGGGGTGCCGGCGGAAGAGGTTGTCACGCTCGTCCATCAGCTCCTCGAAGGAGACGGACTCCTGGTTGCGGCGGTTCGGGAAGAGGGCCAGCTCGAGCCAGCGCTCGTTCTGGTAGTCCATGGGCTGGAAGAACTCCGCCGGCTCGGCCGTGTGGATGACGGCCGGCACGTCGTGGCGCGCGATGGCCTCCCAGACGGGATCCAGCTCGGGGTCATCCACGCGCAGGCGGGAGCCGTCGGGCTTCCTGATGGTGAGGCCGAAGCTCTTGGAGATCTCGCCCACGCCGATGGCGCCGGCGGCCATGTCCGCGTCGAGCTGGCGCACGGCGCGCTCGCCCCAGCCGGGGCCCACGTTGCGGAAGTCGATGCCGGCGAGCACGCGGAAGCGGTCCGGGTGCGCACTGGAGCGGATGGCCTCCATGGCCTGGGTCAGCCGCTCGCCGGAGACGTTGTCGGCGGCTATGTAGACCTGGATGTTGAGCTCGTCCAGCGCGCCGATCATCTCGTCGATCGTGCCGGATCCGGCCAGCCCGCGCGCGTGCCCGTGCACGTCCACCACGGGGAAGCGCGCCCGCGGGACGAGGGTCTCCTCGGCCACCACCGTGGACTCGGGGCGGTAGTCCAGGATGCTCGGCGGCGGCAGCTGGGGCGCCTGGCAGTTGCCGGGGCGCACCTCGGTCTGGCCGGGCGGACAGGGATTGGTGGCGGAGGACACGGGCTGCTGGGCGGCCGCGTCACCACTGTCCGTGGTGACGCAGACCGCGGCCACGGCGGCGCCGCCGAGCGCCACGGTGAGGCCCGACCAGAGAAGGACGCGACGATTCATAGCGGTAGGGGATCGAGGGGAGAACGTACGGCCCTGATGCTCCCGAAAGGTAGCCGGGCGGGGGCGGGGGTCAAGGCAGCTAGTGCCAGGTGGTCTCCATGGCGAAGAAGTGGTCGAAGACCTCGCGCCCGGGATGGTTGGCGGGATTCTCCTCGGGGCTGCGGATGTAGAAGTCCACCTGGATGGCTGCGGGGTTCACGGCGCCGGCGCCCGTAGGCCCCACCCCATCGGAACGCACCGCCAGACTCTGTCGATCGCGCATGCCCTGGGTGACCATGAAGTGGATCTGGTAGTCCGTGTGCAAGGGGGCGCCGTCCAGGGTGGCGCTGCCCCAGCCCCAGCCGGCCACGAAGAGGATGCTCTTGGGCCAGTTGGCGTCACCGCAGCCGGAGTCGCCGTGCTCGAAGAGCCAGGCGGCAATGCCTCCGTCGTGGCATGGGGAGAACGCCTCGAAGCGGTCCATTTCCACCACGTAGCGCCCCTCGGGCAGGTCCAGTTCGGCGCGGAAGATCCCGGTGTTCGCACGCTCGTCCACGTCGATCTCGATGGTGCCCTCCACAGGGCGCACGTTCGTGCCGTCGTCACCCATGTGGTCCCAGGGGGCGGGATCCGTGAGCGTGCCGACCTGGTAGACCCGCGCGCCGGTGATGACGAAGCGGCCATCGTAGAGGGGATGCTGGGCGGGCGTGTAGATCCCCATGGTGGTGCCGGGTTGGTCCTGCGGCCCGGCGGCCCGCTCCTGCCCTTCAGGCTGCTCGGCCGAGGGGGAGCATCCGGCCGCCAGCAGCAGGGCGGATGCGCTCATCATCACGGTCGGGCCGGACATGCGAAGCGTGCGATGGTTCATTTTAGGCAGGGGATCAGTGGGAAATCGCGCGGCCCTGATGCTCCTCGGAAAGTAGCCGGGCGCGGGCGCGGGTCAAGCTCAGGCCAGCACGGCCCCCTGCTCCCGCAGCAGTTCCCGTAGCAGCGACCGATGGCACCGCGCCTCCTCCTGGCAATAGCACCCCACGCTGAAGTCCGCCGTGTGCGACAGCGCGGCCAGGAGCGCCAGCGCGTGCCGCGCCTCCGGCGCGCCCATCTCCGCCCGGTACCGCCGCGCGAAGGCGGCCCATTCGGCGTCGGTGTCCGCCGCCAGCCCGAGCTTCAGCGTGGCCGGACTCGGCGCCAGCGTGGGAAACCACACGTCGTACCAGTCGTCCACCGCGAAGCGCTCCTTCGGCACGCCGCGCGGGGGGCGGCGGACCGTGCCGATGCGGAGGCCCTCGCCCGGCAGGCGGGGTGTGCCGAGCCGGACAATGCGCAGGCTCATGGCGGCGTCAGAAGAAACACGCCGATCCAATCCTCCATATCGGAACCATACCACCCCACGAGCAGACGATCCTGGCCCGCCGTCCAGATGCTCGACCGGTGGGGCAGGCTCACGCGCCGCAGCACCGTGCCCGACGCGGAAACCTGAATGGCGGTTGGTCTGGCTGGATCCACGCCGCTCGTGGGGACACCGAGTGTGAGCCAGAGCGTGCCATCGGGCGCCGGATCGACCGATTTGAAGGGAGGCAGGGCAGGCGGCACCAGCTCTTGAGCGAACATGGCCTCCAGCAGGTCTCGTTGGGCACGGCCCCAAGCTCCCCCATCGGTGCGGGCGGCAGCACGCTCCGTGACGTCCTGCAGCAGGCTGTCTCGCATCTCCTGGCCTATGGGTGTCGCCGGTCCGTCCCAGCGCAAGCAGCGCCTGACCGTGGGTGCAAACGACCGGGTATGGACCGCCTGCCCCGTTTGCTCGACCCATGCCACGCGCTGGCCCACTACCTCGTTGCTGGTGAGCAGCTGAAACGGAACCGCGCTGCGCTGGCTCGCGCGCGCAACGCGCCGGGTGGTCCAGCTCCGGACGGTGTCCTCGCTGAGGTCCTGGCCGACCGCTACGAGGACATGGTCTCTATCCTGGACCACGGCGCGATTGGCGGTGGTCTCGGCGGGCAACGGCGGCGGTCCCGACAGGGCTACGAGGAAGGACCCCTCCGGCATCACGCCCTCGAAGGTGCCCTGGATGTCGGGAAACGGTCTGGTCTCCAGCGGCTCCCCTGAAGGCGAAAAAATCACCACCCGTCGGTTGCGGCGATCGAGCACGGCAATCCTGCCATTGTCCAACAGGTTCATGTCGCGGGCCTCCCGGAACTCTCCGGGGCCATCACCGCTCCGGCCCACCTGGGTGACGGCGTCACCTGTGGCTGCGTCGTAGATCCATAACTCCGTGCCGAACCCACTCAGTACGACCGCCCTTCCGTTCGGCAGGAAGCGGGCGCCCGACACCTGGTGGAGAGGCTGCGCGTCACTGCCACGCGTCCAGAGCGCCGCGCCCTCCGCGAGTGGAACGGCATCCACAGCGTTGATTTCGCTTGCGCGGATGGCCACACAGGGCTCTTGCTCTACCCGGCCCTGTGTACTCAGGGACGCCTCCATTGGTGCTTCAGGCCGTGACGCATCGGCCGAGGCCCCACCGATCCCCCGCCGCTCCACGTACTCGACATCGAATTCGTCCCGCACGATGCCCGTTATGTAGTCCGCCCCGATGTGGACGATCCGGAATCCCTCCGGGATCGACGTCTCCGCCAGCCAGGCGCCGTCGGCGTCGAGGATCCACCAGCGCGGTTGGCGTGACTCGCACGGGTGCACGAATTCCTGCACCCAGAGGCGGTTGGCTGCATCGATATGGATCTGCCCGAAGGCGGGGAGCGTGGCGGCGAGCGGCCTCGTGGCGTACTGCTGCCGCATCCTGACCCGGGCCTGGTCGGTCTGGGCGAACGCCACGGCCGCCTCCACGTAGCATGCCCGCACCCGCTCGTCGATCTCGCGGGCGGGCGCGGCCACGCGGAGGATGCTGGTAAGGGACGCGTTGGGGCCGAAGGTGCGCAGCTCGAAGTTGTCCTGCAGGCCGACCACGAACCGGTCGCGGCCCACCGCGACCTTGCTGGATGGGCTCAGGCCGACCGTGACGACCCTGCCTTCGTGCTCGACCCTATTCGACAACGGGAACGTGCCCACGGTGTCCCGTACCTGGCCCGCCGGATCGTAGTACGCCACCTGATAGGTGACGCGGCCCGGCTGGTCCGAACTGAGTGGCGTGGACATGGGAGCACCCGGCGTGCCCACGATCGTGCCGTCGGCCAGTGTCCCGAGGATCGAAACGATCGCCGGCGGACCGCTGACGCCCTCGGGCGGGAACTCCGGGACTCCGAAGACCGTCAGGGAGAGGGTCCGCGCGTAGCGCCCGTCCGCGTCGAAGATGGGCGTGTCCTGGCCGCCCCGGTGGGAGACCATCACCGAGTCGCCGGGCAGCAGCTTCACGTCCGACGGTTGCCCGCTGAACTCCCCCGGGCCGCCACCCGCGCCGCCCGCGGTCCACAGGTGTGTGCCGTTCGCGCTGAAGGCCTTGATCTCCGAGGCCAGCGCATCCGCCACCACGATGCTGCCGTCGGAGCGCTCGACTGCCTGCGCGATGCGGCCGAACACATCCGGCCGCTCGCCGTCGCGCGCGCCCAGCCGGAGCTCCGCCGGCTCGGCGATGGTCCACTGCGGCAGCTCCGCCGGCATGCCGGTGTGCTCGAGGATCGTGATGCCCGCACTGTCCCGGACCGTGGGGGCGCCGGCGCGTGACGCGGCGTCGTCGCATCCCATCAGGGTGGCAGCGGTGGCGGCGAGCGTGAGGAGCAACCGGCTCGTGGAATGCGTCATGTGCCCCCGCCCTCCTCCGCGAAGAGATGCCGGAGGAACCGCTCCGGCGCGTTCAGGAAGTCCCGCGTGATGCGGTAGTGCTCGGTGTCCAGGTAGTCGATCGGCTCCGGCTGGCTCCCGTCGAAGCTGAGGATCGTGGCCCCCGGGAAGGCCAGCAGGATCGGCGAGTGCGTGGCAATGATGAACTGCGCCATGCCCGTGCGCGTCAGATCGTGCAGGATGCCCAGGAACGCCAGCTGGCGCTGCGGCGAGAGGGCCGCCTCCGGCTCGTCGAGCAGGTAGAGGCCGTCCTCGAAGCGGTTCTGGAAGACGGCCAGGAAGGCCTCGCCGTGGGACTGCCGGTTGAGCGGCTGCCCGCCGTACGCCCGGAACGAGCTGCCGACGCCCTCCAGGTAGGAGGCGAAGTTGAAGAACGTCTCGGCCCGCATGAAGAAGCCGCCGGCCACCTTCTGGCGCCAGCTGAGGCGCAGGGCACCGCCGAGGACGCGGCCGTCGTCCTCTTCGGCGTAGCTGTTCTCACGGTTGCCACCGCGCGCGGCAAAGCCCGCGTTCCACGCCAGCGCCTCGAGCAGCGTGGACTTGCCCGAGCCGTTCTCCCCGACCAGGAACGTGACGGGCGTGGTGAGCCGCAGATCGAGCCCGCCGCTGAGTACGGGGAGGCTGAACGGGTGCTCGTCCGCGGCCGCGCGGTCCTCGAGGAGGGCCACGTGGGTGAGGAAGGGGCTGCCGGGCGTCCCCGTGTTCATCATCACCTCACGCGGTAGAGGACCACGGCTTCCACACCCCATTCATCCGTCTCCACGCCGAGCACATGCTCGTAGGCGATGTCGAGAATCTGGAGCGGGCGCGGAAATTCGATCCACCCCACGACAACGCCGGTACTCCCGAAGCGCAGGAACCGCCTGGCTGGCATGCCGAACATGGTATACTCGCTGAGCCACGCGGAGCCATCCGCGCCGCTGTGCACGAAGCGGAAATACGGCAGTGTGGCGGAGGCTGCCTCGCGCTGCCGGCGGAGTCGTTGCGCCATCTGTGACTCGGACCCACGCTCGGGGCTGCCGCCCATGCGTTCGTAGTAGGCGGCCTCGTAGCGCTCCCACGCTTCCTCGTCCGCGGCAGGAGCCGGCGCCTGCCAGCGGGCGATCTGCCGCAAAGATCCCGCAGGGCCGATCCATGTCACCTGCGGATTGTCATTGGTGGCCCAGACGTATCCGCCGCTGTGGGCCTCCCCTGTACCGTAGCGTACGAAGGGATCGCCATCCGGAACGGGGCGCCCATCCGCCAGGCGAAGTCGGACGGCGGGGACCAGGTGCACCGTGTCGGCGTTTCCGCCCAGGGGGGCTGTCGTGACGAGCGGCGCCGTCAGCCAGCGGCCCTCCAGCGCACGCGCGGCCGATGGCGAGTAACTCGACGGCACCCAGGCGAGCCTCCCGGCCGCGGTAACCCCGGAGGGGCTGTACGAAAAAATTCCGGGCAGATCCCAGCTTCGTGAATCCAGGAACTCCCCGGCCGCCCCGAACAGGCTCAGGCGTCGCGCCATGTAGTCGTACACGATCAAGGTGCTGTCCGCCAGCAGCGCCAGTCCGCCGCAACTCTCGAACTCGCCGGGGCCCTGGCCTGGCCCGCCCGCGGTGCTGGCATTCCCCTGCCGGTCGATCAGGTACAGGAGATCGGCCCGATCGTCGAAAACGGCCACCGCACCGTCGGGGCGGATCGCGCCGCAACTGATGCCGCCGAATGTGGGCTGGTCGTCGAACCATCCCGTCCGCATCACCGGGCGGTCCCGCACGCGCTGTGTGGGCAGGCCGCTGACGTCACCGTTGTCCACCATCCGGACTCCGGCGCTGTCGGACACCACAGCATCCACCTTGCTGCCTGCGCGATCTTCCGCACATCCGGCCAGTACGGCGGCTAGCAGGGTGGCCGCTGTGAGACCCGGATGACAGCTCATCCGGAACGTGGCCGCGGAGCCCTACTCACGGCCGCCTGGCACCACCCCGGGCGAATCCTTCGTCAACATGGCCTCGAGGAAACGTACCTGGTCCCGAAGCTCTTCGGCTTCATGCTCGATGCGGTCGAGCCTCTCCAGGATGCTCTCATAGGCCTCGTCCCCCAGGACCCGCCGCTGGGCGTGGTCGGCGCCAGACGTCGGTTCGCCGTGTACACGTGCGATGGCCGCCGCCAGCGCAAGCGCGCTGCTATCGCTGATGCCGTCGATCGTGATCTCATCCGAGGCGCCGACAACGACCAGCTTCGTGCTGAGCAGCCTCGAATTCGTCCGGATCGAACGGACCACAGGGGAGGTCAACTCGAGCTGGCGCCGCCCGCCTGACTCGTCGCGCAAACAGAGCAAACGTGCGTTCGTGACCACGACCATCCATCCGGGCCTGGCCAGGTTGCCGGACTCCCGGATCCGAGCCGCCGTGGCATGCACGACCCGCTCCCCATCCCGGAGCGCCGTATCGAGCGGCTCGGTTGTCATGAGACTCGAAATGACTGCCTTGGTGGCCATGGATTCCCGCCGCTCAACTGATGGGTTTGCCGTCCACCACGCGCACGATGAAGAGCCCCTCGCGCACGCTGGTGAAGACCACGATGCCGCTCTCGAAGAACGGATAGTTGCTCCACGCGCCGCTCTGGGCGGAGCTGTGGCCGGGCTCGTTCTGGTTGTAGGGCGCGCTGTCGAAGAAGGCGGCCTCGCGCGGGTTGGTGCGATCGCTGATGTCCAGCACGCGCAGCCCGCTGCCGTAGTTGGACTGATAGACCCTGTCGCCGCGCACGTACAGGTTGTGGTCGGACGCGGGCACGGGGCCGATGTACTCGTGCGCCACGATGGGATCCTCCAGCTCGGTCAGGTCCCAGACGATGGTGCGCGTGCCCGCCACGTTGCCGGACAGCTCGTCCAGCTCGTCGTTCATGTAGAAGTAGCGCTGCTCCTCATCGAACCAGCCCTGGTGGGCATAGGCCACGTTCGGATAACTGTTGCGGCCCACCGTCACGGGGTTGGCCTTGTCCGTGACGTCGGCAATGTTGATCTCGGTCTCGTTGGAGCCCACGCAGATCTCGCGACCGCGGTAGGCGGCGTCGGGGCCCTGGTAGGTGAGGCACTGCGCGTCGTGCGTGTAGCCGCTGCTGTTGGAGCCCGCGCGGTCATTGTAGCAGCCGGCGAAGGTGGGGTTCTCCCGCGCGCGCGCGTCCACCATGTGCAGGCCGCCGCCGCAGCTCTCGCCGCCGCTGCCCGCGCCCACCACGTAGAGGAAGCCGGAGGCGGTGTCGGCCACCACGTTGTGCGCGCTGTGGATCTCGTGGTAGGTGGCGTCCGGCTCGAAGACCGGCGCCTCGCCGCCGACGTCCCGCAGCCGCGTGAGGTCGAAGACCTGCATGCCGTGCGCGCCCGCGCCGTCCGCCACCACGTAGGCGTGGTTGCCGAGCACCTTGATGTCCCGCCACACGGAGGGCGGCGAGCCCTGCGTGCGCGGCAGGTCGCCCACCAGGCGCGGCGCGGTGGGGTCGGTCACGTCCACGAAGGAGGCCCCGTCCCGGCGCGCCACCAGCGCGTAGTCGCGCCCGGTCTCCGGATCGCTCCAGCCCCAGACATCGTTCACCCACGCACCACGCGCGCCACCCAGTTCGCTGATCGGCATGTGGGATACCATCTCGATGTTGCTGCACGGGAACTCCTCCAGCCGTCCCTCTTGACAGCGCTGCCCCGACGCGAGCGTCTCCCCGATGGCGTAGATCCGCCCCTCGAGCTGCTGCGCGGCCCGCCACGCGCCGCCCTCCCGGGCCATCACCACGGCGCGCCCCTCGCCGAAGTCGCGCGTGGGCATGCCCACCACCGCGCGCCCGTCCGCCGCCGCCAGGGCGTAGCCGAAGCCGAACGGCCAGGCCGTGCCGTCCGCCGAGTCGGCCTCCAGGCGCACGGCGCTCCGCCACCCATCGTCCTCATCCGGCGCGAACCTGTATAAGCGACCGTTGGCTCGATTCACGCCCGGCGCGCCCACCCACAGCTCCTCCGCCACGCTGGCCACGGCGGCGCCGAAGCGCGTGCCGCGCGCGGCGTCGAAGGGCTGCAGCTGGCCGGTGGCCGCCCAGGTGCCGTCCGCCTGGCGCGCCAGGGTGAAGAGGGTGGCCGCGCCAGGGGCGCCCACGTAGCCCCGCGCCCCGTCCAACAGCACGGCCGCGCCGATGCCGGCGCGCCCGCCGCCCTCCAGGCCGGGCAGGTTCACGGCGCCCGGCTGGCCCCACGCGCCGTCCCCGCCGCGTTGCGCCGCGAAGACCCGGCCGGCACCGTCGTCGGTGTCCGGCGCGCCCACGAGCAGCCACTCGCCCTGTTGGGCCAGGGCCCGTCCGAAGCCGGCCGTGCCCTCGGGGGGGCGCAGGGTGTTACGCAGCGTCCAGGCGCCGTCGGCGCCCTTGCGGTAGATGTAGACCACGCCCGTGCCGTCCACCGCCGGCGCGCCCACGAGCAACTCCTCCTGCCCCACGAGCGCCAAGGCGGCCGCGTACTCGGTGTGATCCCCAGTGGCGGGCGGCTCGATGACGGCGGCCTGGCGCCACTGCCCGTCCGCGCTGGCGCGCTCGAAGACGTAGGCCACGCCCGCGCCGTCGCGCTTCCGCGGCGCGCCCACCACCAGCGTGTTGCCCGCCACCGCCAGCGCGCGCCCGAAGTCATCCATGCGGGCGGAGTCCGCGGCCGTCAGCCGCTGGTGCTCCCGCCACCCGCCGGCGGCGTCCAGGCCGTAGGCGTAGACCACCCCGGGCCCGTACCAGTTGACGGGCTGCCCGATGAAGAGGTCGGCATCGGTGAGCGCAATGGCGCGCCCGAAGTTGGGCTCCTGCGCGGCGGCGCCCGCGGCGGTCACCAGCAGGGCGGCCGCGCAGGCGGCCAGGATGCGGAATGGCTGCATGCTGCTTCCTCGGGAAGTGGGAGGGTGGCGCGGGTTGCGTCGGCGCCAGGAGCCCAAGGTGTGGCAATCGGTCGCGCGGGGTCAAGCGGCGCGGCCCCGGCCGCCCTGGCTCACCCCTCCGCCGCCTCGCCCCAGCGCCGCAGGAAGGCCGTGATGAAACGGTGCGCCGCCGCGGGCTCGGCGGCCAGCGGCGCCAGCGCCATGGCCACGCCCAGCGCGATGTGGTAGCCGTCGGAGCGGGCGGCCAGCGCCCGGCGGTAGGCGGGGTGCGCGTCGTTGACCCTCACGGTGGACTCCACCAGGCGCGCCAGCTCGGCGTCCGGGCCGCGGCTCTCGAAGGCAATCTCCAGCCCGTAACGACCGCGCTGCTTCTTGCCTTTGCGCTCGGGCAGGCCGCCGCTGTCCGCGCCGGCAGGCGCGGCGTCGGCTCCGCCGTCCGGAGCCGACCCCGGCCCCTCGGGGCCGCGGGATGGGGCGGCGTCCGCGGAGCCGGCATCCTCCGGCGCTGAGGGTGAAGCGGGACCGTCGCTTATAGCTGGATCGGAGGACGGCGTGGTCTCCAGCGGTGCGCCCGGGGCCCAGCCGTCCGCCGGCGTCCCGCCCGCGCCGAAGGCAATGCGCCGCTGCCCGCCCCGGCGCCGCTCCACCAGCGAACCGATGAGCGGAAAGTCCCCGGCCATGTCCACCAGCACCCGCTCCAGATCCTTTTCCAGGCGGCGCGTGCGCGGGCGGCGGGTGGGCTTCGGTTCGGGCGCGTCCCCCCACGCGGCCAGCTGCTGGCTCACGCCCTCCTGCAGGATCTTGCGATAGGCCAGGTAGGTGGCGCCGCGCGCGCCGGTGCGGATGAAGTCACCCTTGTTCAGCGTGAGCGCCTCGGCCAGCCCGGGCGCCTCGATGAGCCCGCTGATGCGGTCGGCCTCGGCGGGGGCCACGCCCAGCCAGTCCCAGCCCCGCTTGATGACCTTGCCCAGGGTGGCCACGGCCACACCGCGCTCCTCCTCCGGCAGCGGCGCGTCGGCGCGCGCCAGCCAGCCCTGCGCGGACGGCTTGCGCTTGCGTGGCAGGCGGGCCGCCACCTCGGCGCGGTCGGTGATGCCCGCGTCGCCCAGGATGCGCAGGTGCGCCATGGAGGCCCGCGGCACGCGCTGGCCGTTCACCTCGAAGACCACGCCGCGGCCGTAGGCGTCCCGCAGGATGTCATCGAAGGCGGGATCGAAGAGGGGGGCAAAGCTGCGCAGCAGCGTGGTGGCCAGCCAGCCGGGGTCGAGCAGCGGGCCGAGCGCGTTGCTCAGGCGCAGCCGCACCGCGGTGCCGCTCTCGCCGCCGACCAGCCCCGGCGCGTCCACCCACGACCACGGCGCCTTCTGCCTGGAGGCAAGCCGCCACGACGTTGCAAGCGACTTCTGCCCGCGGCGGGATTCCGTGACCACGTCCTCACACGCCAGCAGCGCCAGCTTGATCCCCACGCCCGCGAAGCCGATGCCGTGCCCGCGCCGCTTGGAGGTGGCGGCCAGGTCGTGGAAACGGCGCAGCTGGGCGCGTGACATGCCCGCGCCGTCGTCCACGATGGTGAGCGTGGCCGCGGCGGGATCGGCGCTGAAGGAGATGCGGTCGGCACCGGAGTCGAGGGCGTTGGCAACCGTCTCGCCCACGATGGTCTCCTCCAGCGCGCCCGGGTAGGCGTCACGGAGGTCCTCCAGGAGGTGCAGCAGGTCTACTCTCGTCTGGCCCATGGCGCGGAAGCTAGGGCATGGGCGCCGCGCGGGACAACGGGGGGCGGGTTGCCGCGCCGGGTGTGCGCGGCAACCCCCTCACCTCACGCGCGCAGCGTGAACGGCGGGTACTCGTCGCGCAGCAGCAGCAGGTAGGCCTCCACGCGGATGCTCCAGGCCAGCACACCGATGGCAAAGCCGTAGAGCCCCTCGGGATAGCGGCCCGTCAGGAGGATCACCACCCAGGCGATGGCCGTGGTGACGCCCCAGGCCAGGCCCAGGAACCACAGGATGACGAAGTGGGGAATGGCCAGGAAAAAGCGGAAGAAGACGCTCACCCGGTCACGCTCGCCCTCCGGCATGGAGAGCAGCAGTTCAGCGGGATACTCGCCGTCGCCGAACGGGGGGTACTCGTCGCGCAGCAGGGTCATGTAGGCAATGGCCCGCACGCGCCAGCGCAGGTAGAAGGCGGCCAGCTTCCAGAGCCCGTCCGGGTGGCGGGCGGTGAAGACGATGACGAACCAGGCGAAGACCGCCACCAGGCCGGCCACGGCGCCCAGCAGGCCGGCCGAGCCGTAGCCCCAATCCAGGTGGGAGTCCGAGCCCCAGTCGGTGGCAAAGACCATGGCCACCGGTCCGCCCACCAGGAAGATGTGCGGCAGCGCCGGGAAGAAGCGGAAGGCCGCCGTCAGGCGGTTCCGATCGTGGGTGGCGGCCTTGATGTCCACGCCCACGGGATAGGGCACCGCGTCCACGACCTCGTCCACGACATCCTCCTCGAACCCGTCCTCTAACCCGTCCATCGTCCACCTCCGGCGGAGCTGTCCGGCAATCAACCTCACGCACGCCCCTACGCGCGGCCCCGCGCGTGTGTTTCACTGGCGCCAGCCCGGGTGCGGAACTCGGGCCCAGCCGGGGTGCGGTGCTGCGCGCGCGTTTCCAGGCGTCCGAGCCTGACCCCGGAAAAGCCCCACCGGTCAACGATTTTCCCCTCCGAGCCTTGCGCTCAGCGCGATCTAGTACGATGCTTGCAGGCCTCAAATGTGTGGGGCAGGTAAGTAGCTACTCGAACGGACGGGTTGACGAGATGGCACGAGTGACTGGCACGGTGGAACGCTTCATGGATGACAAGGGCTTCGGCTTCATCAAGCCCGACGAGGGTGACAAGGACGTTTTCGTCCATCACTCCGCGATCGAGGGAACGGGCTTCAAGTCCCTCTCGCCCGGCGAGCGGGTCGAGTTCGACCTCGTTCAGGATACGAAGGGCCCCCGCGCCGAGAACGTTTCGCGGCTGGAAGCCTAACCAACCAGAATGTCGCCGTTCGAAGTGGCTCCCCGGCTTCCGCCGGGGAGCCCTTTGGCGTGCCCGCACGTTTGAGCGCTCGCAATGAATGAACCCCGCCCGTCCGGCCAGCGGCGCCGCATCCGCCTGCCGCGCCTCATACCCGCCACCGTGGTGGTGGTGCTGCTGCTCTTCCTGGCCTCCTACCTGGTGCAGCGCAGGCATGCCGCGGCGTCGGCGGAGGCACCGGCGGACACTTCCGTGGTCCCTGCCGCGCAGGAGCCGCACGCGGGTGAGGATGCCGCGCACGACGGCCGCCGCGAGGGCGTGGACGCGGAGCGCGTCCTGCGCTAGCCCGCGGCTGCCGCCGTTTGCCTCCCCCGCCGCCGCCAGCCAGATTTCCCCAGCCGGACCGACCGGTCCTGATGCTTCTCGCGCGCCGAGGCCGAGCCATGATCCGCATCCGCACGCTGGCCGCTCTGGCCATTGCCCTGCCCACCCTCCTGTACCACGCGCCGCCGCTCCAGGCCCAGGCGCCCTCCGCAGCCGAACTCGCGCGCTGGGAGGCGCAGGCCGCCGACGTCACCATCCTGCGCGACCGCTGGGGCATCGCGCACGTCTACGGGCAGACCGACGCGGACGCCGTCTTCGGCATGGTCTACGCCCAGGCGGAGGATGACTACCCGCGCGTGGCGGCCAACTACCGGCGCTCCCTGGGGCGCACCGCGGTGGTGGACGGCGAGCGCGCCCTCTGGTGGGACCTGCGCGCCCGCCTGTGGGCCGACCCCGACAGCCTGCAGGCCCAGTACGCCCGCAGCCCCGCCTGGCTGCGCGATCTCATGGACGCCTTCGCGGACGGGCTGAACTACTACCTGCACACGCACCCGGAGGTGGAGCGCGAGGGCATCTCCCGCTACGAGCCGTGGATGGCGCTCTCCTTCACCGAGGGCAGCATCGGCGGGGACATCGAGCGCGTCAACCTGCGCACGCTGGAGGCCTTCTACGGGGACGAGCCGGCCCCGGAGGCCACCGAGGCTCACGGCGCACCCGCACTGCTCGAGCCGGTGCTGCATCCCGACCTGGAGCCGCGCGGCTCCAACGGCATTTCCATCGCGCCGGCGAATACGCTGAACGGCAACGCGCTGCTGCTCATCAACCCGCACACCTCCTTCTACTTCCGCTCCGAGCTCCAGATGGTGAGCCAGGAGGGGCTGAACGCCTACGGCGCCGTGACCTGGGGGCAGTTCTTCATCTACCAGGGCTTCAACGAGACCGCCGGCTGGATGCACACCTCGAGCGGCGTGGACAACATCGACTGGTTCCTTGAGACGCCCGTGCGCCGCGGCCAGCGCTGGTTCTACCGCTACGGCGCGGAGGAGCGGCCCGCGAGCGAGCGCACACTCACCATCCCGTACCGCACGGACACGGGCATGGCCGAGCGCACCTTCACGGTCTACGACACGCACCGCGGGCCGGTGGTCGGCCGCGAGGGCCAGCTCTGGCTCTCGGTGAGCCTCATGTGGCAGCCCATCGAGGCGCTCACGCAGTCCTACGCGCGCACCAAGGCCGCGGACCTGGACGCCTACCTGGAGATCATGGAGCTGTACACCAACTCGTCCAACAACACGCTCTACGCCGACGCGGCGGGCAACATTGCCTACCTGCACTCCAACTACATCCCGCGCCGGGACCCGCGCTTCGACTGGACCGAGCCGGTGGATGGAAGCGACCCGGCCACGGCCTACGATGGCGTGCTAGCGCTCGAGGAGACCCCCAACGCCATCAATCCCTCCGTGGGCTGGGCGTACAACACGAACAACTTCCCCTGGTCGGCCGCCGGGCCTGACAGCCCCCGGCGCCAGGACTTCCCCGCCTACGTGGAGACCAACCAGACCGAGAACGCGCGCGGCCACCACGCGCTCATGCTGCTCCCCGGCAAGGATGACTTCACGCTGGAGGGGCTGATCGAGGTGGCCTACGACAGCTATCTGCCCTACTTCGAGCAGACGCTGCCCGCGCTCATCGAGGCCTACGACGCGCTGCCCGCCTCGAGCCCCCGGCGCGCGGCCCTGGCCGCGCCCATCGAGGTGCTGCGCGCCTGGGACTACCGCTGGGGGGGAAGCTCCGTGGCCACCTCGCTTGCCACGTTCTGGGGCAGCGAGCGAAACGCGTCCGCGCAGCCGCTGGATGCGCTGGAGGCGGCCATGGCGCGGCTCGAAGCGGACTTCGGCACCTGGGAGACGCCCTGGGGGGAGATCAACCGCTTCCAGCGCATCAGCCCGGAGATCGGCCCGAACTTCGACGACGCGGCCCACAGCATTCCGGTGCCCTTCACCTCGGCGCGCTGGGGCTCGCTGGCCTCCTTCGGCGCCCGGGCCTACCCGAACACCAAGCGCTGGTACGGTACCAGCGGCAACAGCTTCGTGGCCGTGGTGGAGTTCGGGGAGCGCGTGCGCGCCCGCGCCGTCTCCGCCGGCGGCGAGAGCGGCGACCCGGCCTCGCCCCACTTCAACGACCAGGCGGCGCACTACGCCATGGGCTTCCTGCGCGATGTGTATTTCTACCGCGCGGACGTGGAGGCCAACCTGGAGCGGGCGTACCGGCCGGGCAGGTAGACGCGGGACGGTCGCTTGCTTTGGGAGGGGTTGGCGGACCCCCGATGGGGCTGTTCATCGGGGGTCGGGCGCGTGTTCTGGATGAAACCGGACGTCCTGTCCATGTTTGTCCAAGGCCGTGCGGCCGACCTGCGCTGGCGACTCCTCGGCGCCGCGCGCACCTTGATGCGGGCCGCCCCTCCGGGCTACCTTGACGGATCCAGATCCCTCACCAGCACATATCCCGCCCCCGCTGGGCGGGGCACCGCCGGAGATGCCATGCGCGCACCCCGTCCGGTTCGGAACCCCCTGCCGTTGGCCCTGCTGCTGCTCCTGGCACTGCCCGCTGGCGGCGCCGCGCAGGAGCCGGTGGATTCCGCCCGCCTCGAGGCCTACGCCACGGCGTACCAGGAGATCGGCAAGCTGCGTGACGCCTTCCAGGCGGAGGCCGCCGAGGCGCGCAACAAGAAGCCGGAGGCCGTGGAGACGCTGCAGGAGCAGCTGCGCGTGGACGTGGCGGCGGTGCTCGAGGCCAACGGCTTCACGGCGGATGACTACGCCCGGCTCACCTTCCTGGTCAGTACGGACGCCGCGGCGCGCCGCGCGCTGAACGGCATCCTGGGCATCGAGGAGGAGGAAGACGCGGCGGCGAATGAGGCGCCGGCCAACCCGCATATCGGCCACGTGCTGAACGCCTTCGCGGGCACGCCCGGCGGGCAGGGCCTGCTCGCGGTCGCGCTCGCCGAGGCGGCTGTGGCCGCGGAGCACGCGGAGCTGGCGGCGGCCGCCCCGGAAGATCTGGCGGCCATGCGGACCCATGCGGGCCACGTGGTGCACGCGCTCGAGCCCGCGGAGGGCGGGCGCGGGCCCGGCGCGGGCTTCGGCCTGGCAAAGGCCGCCGCGGGGATCGCCACCCACACGGAGCTGGCGGCGCAGCACGAGACCGCTTCGGAGCACATCCGCATGCACGCGGTGCACGTGGTCACGGCCGCCAACGCAACGGCGGAGCGGGCCGGGCGGGCTGTGGCGCTGGCCCGCCGGATCGAGGGCGCCGCCAGCGCCGCGGATGCGGCCCCGCTCGCGGCCGAACTGAGCCAGCTGGCCGCTCAGCTCCTGGCCGGCGTGGACGCCGACGGGGACGGACGCATCGGCTGGGGGCAGGGGGAAGGCGGTCTGCGGCAGGTGGAGCAGCACCTGGAGCTGCTGGTGGGCGGCGGGGCGCGGTAGGCTACGTAGGCTCGGCACGGCCGCCGGGTGGCCGGCCGGCCCGGGTCTCAGGCGCGGCGGTCGTGCGCCGGCACGGCCGGCGCCTCAGCCGTGCCGGTCGTGCGTCTGTTCGTAGCGGAGCTGCTCGTGCATGCGGTCCTTGCCATGGGCGGCGTCGCGCTGCTTCGCCGCCTTCATGGCCAGCCCACGCGTGCCCGTGGACTGCACGGTGGGCAAGGAGAAGTGGCGCTCCAGCTCCGGGCTCGCGCACTCCGGGCACGCCGGCCTGGCGTCCCCCCGCACCAGCGCCTCGAAGCGGTGGCCGCAGCCCCGGCAGTCATACTCGTAGATCGGCATCAGTCCGTGCGCCCCGCCGCGGCGCGCCCGATCCCCACCGCCTCGAAGCCCGCCTCACCCCAGCCCATGATGAAGACGCTGAAGCCCTCTGCCATGCGCATCTCGATGTCGCTTGCGTTGGCGGGGTAGCCGCAGGCGCGGTCGAACTCCTTGCACGCGGCCAGCACCTCCTGGATGGCGCCCTCCCAGCCCTCGGCGTCGAGCGCCCGCTCGCCGTTCTCGTCCGTGCTCGTGAAGACGCCACGCAGCGTGCCGGCGCCCGGGAAGAGCACGGCCACACCCGGCACGGCCGCGATCTCCCGCAGGTTGGCCAGTCCCTCATGGCTCTCCACGATGGCCCAGGCCACGAGCTCACCCTGGGGGTTCAGCGGCCAAACGTCCGCCCGCGCGCGGTACTCCTCCTCCGTGATCCCCCAGTAGGCGGGGGCGCCGCCCACGCGGTCCGGCCGCGTGCCACCCCGGGCGGCGTAGCGCATGGCCGCCACCCCCGTGCGCAGCTCCTCGGCGCTCTCCACGCCCACGAACACCACGGTGCTCACGCCCAGGTCGAGCTGGCGCGCGATGTTGGCGGCGGCCAGCGCCGGGTCCGGCGCGATCTCGTGCATCTTGACCACCAGCGGATGGCTGAGCCGCGGCGCCGGATCGGTGCGCAGCACGCCGGCCTCCGCCATGCCCCGCACGAACGCCTCGAAGGCGGGGTAGCCGCGCTCGAAGTTGCCCTCCATGGTGCCGTCGAAGATGAAATCCGTCTGCTCGTAGGCCAGCGCCTCGCGGGCCAGCTCGGCGGGCGAGCGCGCCTCCTCGGCGCCACGTCCGCTGCGGGGCGCGTAGACACCGAAGACCGGCTGCTGCTGCTCCAGCAGATCGATCATGGGATTGATGCGCACGCGTTCGGGCGCCCTGGCCCTGGCCAGGACGAAGGTACTGACCAGCGCCAACGCCAGTCCGGCGAGGAGGAATTTCTTCATGGTCAGCACGACCTGCAGTTGTGGTTGTTGATTGCCCCCAGGCTCTCGAGCAGCGCCACGGTGGCCAGGAAGGGCGGCACGCGCTGCACGGGACCGTTGGCCATGTCCACGGTGGTCTGGCCGCGCCGGCTGACGGCCATGAGGTCGCCGCCCTGCTCCACCAGGTAGAGGATCAGCTCGTTGTCACCCCGTGCGGCCGCGTGATGGATGGCGTTGTAGCCGTTCAGGTCGCGGGCGTTCACGTCCACGCCCAGCTCCTCGATGAGGTACCTGACCGCCGGCAGCCAGCCGTCCGGCGCGTGCCGGTGCGCGTTGGCCGCGTAGCCTTCGCCGTAGCCCACGCCGGACGCCGCGTGCAGCGGGTAGACGCCCGGACCGCCGCGCGGTATGGGCGGCAGGCCAGACGGGTCCATCTCCTCGTCCTCGTCCTCCTCCTCCGCGGGCGCGTCGGCGCCGCCGTCACGCCCGCCCGTCCGGACCGTGGCAAGAGTGTGATCGGCGCCGTAGCGCTTGAGCAGCCGCATGGCCGGCACGTCGGTGGCGTAGGCGGCGCGCCAGAAGGGCGTGGCGCCGGTGGTGTTCACGCGCAGCAGGTCGAAGTTGTAGGACATGTACCAGAGATGCTTGTAGAGGCGCGCATCGGGATCCGCGCCCGCCTCCAGCAGCGCCTCCATGAGCTCCAGGTAGGTGGTCCGCTGCTGCTGGTAGGCCACGGGCTGCGGATAGAGCGCCTTGGGCGCCCACTGCACGTTCAGCGCGGCGAAGAGCGGCGTGGCGCCGGCGTCGCTCGGCAGCGTGACGTCGGCGCCGCGCTCGAGCAGCGTCATGGCCAGGTCGAAGTGGCCGTTCAGCGTGGCCATGAGGAGCGGGCTGGTGCCGTCCCCCTCACTCACCTGGTTGATGTCGGCGCCCGCGTCCAGCAGGGCCAGGGCGCTCTCCGCATGGCCCTCCCGCAGCGCGAAGATCAGCGGGGTGAGCCCGCCCTTGTCTCCCACCAGCTCGTCGTAACCCAGGGAGGTGGTGATGATGCTGGACGTGGAATCCACCACCGGCACGACGTCCAGCCCGATGGGCGTGCCGATCGGGTCTGGCATGCTCGCCGCGCTCCCGGCGGGCGGCTCCGCGCCCCCCGCCCCGCCGCTGTCGGCGCGCTCCCCACGCTCGGGGGCGCTGGCCGCGCGCTCCTGCCTGGGGGCGGCCTGCCGGGGGCCGCTGCCGGCCGCGCCGGCGCCGCGCCCGCTCGCCGCGGCCTCCTCCTCGGGGGGCTCCTGCGCGGCACGCAGCGCCGCCACCAGGCGATTGCGCACCTGCCGGCGGGCGCTCAACTCCTCTTGCACCTCGGGGATGTTCACCACGGCCGAGGCGGCGGCGATGGCCGCGCCATGGCCGATGAGCGCCTGCACGGCCGCCCGCCGGTCGTTGGCCGCCGCCCACATCAGGGGCGTCTGGCCGAACACCTCGCGTGCCTCCACGTCGGCTCCGCCCGCCACCAACAGGCCGATGCCTTCCGCACTGCCCTGCGCCGCCGTGAAGTGGAGCGGCGTGGCGCCCCCGCTGGTGGTGCGGGCATGGACGTCCGCTCCGGCCTCGACTAGGAGGCCCACCACGCCCGCGCTGCCGCTCCGGCTGGCCAGGTGCAGCGGCGTGTACTTGCCGTTGCGGGTCACGGCTTCCAGGCGGGCGCCCGCGTAGAGCAGCATGCCGCCCATGTCCGCGTCACCGTGCTCGGCCGCCCAGTGCAGGGCGGTCATGCCGTCCCCCTGCGCCGCGTTCACGTCCGCGCCCTGCTGCAATAGCGCCCGCACCGCCGCCGCGTCCGCGCGCATGGCCGCGTCGGCCACCGGGGTGTCGGGCGGCGCGGGCACAGCGCCCCACAGCAGGAGGCTGGCCGCCACGACCGCCATGCCGCGCCAGCTGGTGCGCGCGGACCGGCCCCGCGCCGCGCCCATGCCGCGCCCGCCAACCCGCTCAGACATGCGTGGACACCAGCAGCGGCGCGGTGCTGTCCCCGAAGCTGGCCACGTCATCCAGCCCCAGCGTGTGCAGCAGGCTCAGCATGGCGTTGGCCATGGGCGTGCCGTCGGGGGCCCGCAGGTGCAGGTTGCCCGCCAGCTTGCCGTTGGCCTTGCCCATCAGGAAGAGCGGGCAGCGCCGGTGGTTGTGCAGGTTGCCGTCAGCCATCGGCGAGCCGTACATGATGAGCGTGTTGTCCAGCAGGTTGCCCTCGCCCTCCGACATGCTCTTCAGCTTCTCCAGGAAGTACGGCAGCATGCCCACGTGGTACTTGTTGATCTCGAAGAACTCGCGCACGCCGCGCTCGCCGCCGCCGTGATGGGAGGCGGGGTGGAAGGGCCGGTCCGAGCCGCTCTCCGGGTAGACGCGGCTCGAGCCGTCGCGGCCCAGCTTGAAGGAGAAGACGCGCGTCATGTCCGCGGCAAAGGCCAGCGCCTGGATGTCGAACATGAGCTGCACGTGCTCGGAGAAGGAGTCCGGCACGCCGGCCGGGGCCTGGGGCAGGTCGCGCGGCTCGCCGCTGGCGTTGCGCGCCTCGATGCGCGCAATGCGGCGCTCCACCTCGCGGATGTCCTGCAGGTAGCGGTCCAGCCGGTGCCGGTCGCTCGGGCCGAGCAGGCGCTGCACGGAGAGCATCTCCGTGGCCACCCAGTCCAGGATGCTGCGCCGCGTCTCGCGCCGGGAGGCCCGCTCCGCGGCGGTGCCACCCACGCCGAACAGCTTCTCGAACGCCACGCGGGGATCCCGGATGACCGGCAGCGGCTCGGTGGGTGACGCCCAGCTGATGGAGTCCGTATAGACGCAGGCGTAGCCGTAGGCGCAGCCGCCCGCCTGGTCCACCGGCTCGATGCACAGCTGCATGGAGGGGATCGGCGTGTCCTGGCCGTAGCGCTGCGCGTACATCTGGTCCAGCGACGTGCCCACGTAGACGTTCGAGCCCTCCGTCTGGGTGGGGTGCGACTGGGTCAGGAACACGGCGCTCGAGCGGAAGTGGTCGCCGCCGATCTCGTGCGGCGCGAACGGCTCCGCCTGGCGCACGTCCGTGTTGCTGATGATGGTCAGGTAGTCGCGGTAGGGCTCCAGACTCTGTAGCGCCGTGGGGCTCAGGTCGAAGTCCCGGCCCGCCTTGGCCGGCGACCACAGGTTGAGCTTGGCGCCGAGCTCGTTGCAGCCGGCGGCGCCGTGCACCGCCTCGATGGCCACCAGGCGCGTGTTGCCGGCCGCCGCCGCCGCGTTGGCGCCGCGGCCGATGGGCACCATGGCGTCCAGGAAGGGCAGTGCCACCGCGGCGCCCGCGCCCCGCAGGAAGGTGCGTCGAGGTAGCGCCTTGCACGTTAGAATGTCCATGCCTCTGCTCCCTGGCTCGAAGGTCCCGTCAGCGACGGTTGGTTGCGTCCCCGCTCGTGTTTTCATCGTCGGCTACCGGCAGCCGCTTCATGCGGAAGGCGTCACTCTCCACGATGCCCACCACGAACGCGGAGAACCGGTAGCCCTGCTTGCCCGCCTGCGCCGTGACGGCGCGTACGGTGGGCTGGTCGAAGTACTCCACCCGGCGGCCCAGCCCGTAGGCCATCAGGTTCAGCGTGAAGTTGCGCAGCAGCGGAATGGGGCGCTCCAGGAGCGCCGCCTGCAGCTCGGCCGGCGTGGATACCGGGGTGCCGTCGTAGAGCTCACCGCGCGTGTCCAGCGCCGCCCCGTTCTCCTTGGTACGCCAGCGGCCGGTCACGTCGAAGTTGTCGAGCGCCAGGCCGATCGGATCCATGTACTGGTGGCAGGAGCGGCACACCGCGTTGGCGCGGTGCATCTCCATGCGCTCGCGGGTGGTCAGCATGCGGCCTTCCTTGGCCTCCTCGGTCTTCTCCAGGTCCGGCACGCCCGGTGGCGGCGGCGGCGGCGGCGTGCCGAGCAGCACCTCCATGACCCACTTGCCGCGCAGCACCGGTGAGGTCCGATTGGCATGCGACGTCAGCGTGAGCACGCTCGCGTGTCCGAACAGCCCTCGTCGCCTGTCATCCGGATAGCTGACCCGGCGGAAGGCCGGCCCGGTCACGCCGGGGATGCCGTAGTGGCGTGCCAGCGCTTCGTTCACGTAGGTGTAGTCCGCGCGGTAGAGGTCGAGCACGCTGCGGTCCTCCCGCACCACACTGTAGAAGAGCAGCTCGGTCTCGCGGCGCATGGCCTCGGCCAGCTGCATGTGGAAGTCGGGGAACTGCAGCGCGTCCGGATGGATCTTCTCCAGGTCCTGCAGGCGCAGCCACTGCGCGGCGAAGCGGGTGGCCAGCGCCTCGGCGCGCGGGTCGGCCAGCATGCGGAGCGCCTGCTCGCGGAGCTGGTCGGGCTCGTGCAGCTTGCCACGCCGCGCCAGCTCCACCAGATCCTCGTCGGGGGGCATGCCCCACAGGAAGAAGGAGAGGCGGGAGGCCAGATCCACGTCCTCCAGCTCGTAGCGCTCGCCCGGCCGCGCGCGGGCCGGCATCTCCTCCAGCCGGAAGATGAAGTGCGGGCTGGCCAGGAGCGCCTCGAGGGCCATACGGATGCCGGCCTCGAAGCCGCCCTGCGCGGCACCCTCCCGGAAGAAGCCGAGCAGCGGCTCCACGTCCCGCTCCTCGACCGGCCGGCGATAGGCCTGGCCGGCCAGGCGGCGCAGAATGGCCTCGGCGCAGGGGAGTTCCTGGTCGGCGGCCACGGGCCGGCAGGTGAAGACGCGGCGCCGGCTGTCGGTCTCCGAGAGGCCCGTGGCATGGTACGGGCCCTTGACCACCAGCTCACCGAGATGGGCCACGTTCGTGATGCCCTGCTCGGAGCCGATCTGCGTGTCGGCAATGCTGTGGCCGATGGCGGCCAGGTTGTCGTTGACCGGACCCTCGAACGTGCGCAGGAAGGCAGCGCTCACGCGGTGCGCGCCCGCCCGTACCGGGATGGAATCCGTGCTCAGCTCCATGCCGTTGGGGTCCGACTGGGCCATCCAGCGGTCCACCTCGATGAGCGCCACGCGCTCCCCGTCGATGGACACCTCGATGACCTCGTCCACCGGCGCGTCGGAGCCGAAGAGCTGCCCGGTGGGGATGGCGTGCAGTGACACCGCGAAGACGTACTCGGCGTCCGCGGGGAAGTTGTGCGTGACCGAGGCGCCGCCGCGCGTGCCCATGGGCGCGCCCGGCACCCGATCCCACTGCGAGACCAACCGCGGCACGCGATAGCTGGTGGAGGAGGGGCTGGCGTTGGCGTCCCCCACCGCCATGCGCGCGATCTCGCTGGCCGCGTCCAGGTAGGAATCGAGCAGCGTGGCCGAGGGCATCTGCACGTCGGCAATGTTGTCGAAATTGGCGCTCTTGGTGTCCAGCGGCAGCCACTTGCCGGGATCCACCTCCAGGCCGAGCAGGGCGCGGATGGAGTTGGCGTATTCGCTGCGGTTGAGGCGCTGGAAGATGCGCGCGCCGGGGTTCGGATCCTCCCGGGCGGCCTCGTCCAGCAGCTTCTCGAGCGTCTCGACCAGGACTTCCAGCGTGTCCCCTTCCGGCCGCGGAATGCCGGGGGGCGGCATCATCCCCGCGCGCAGTTTGACCACCATCTTCTCGGAGATCTCCGGCACGCTGGCGGCCTCCGCCACGTCGTAGTCCTGCAGCGACAGGTTGCCGGTGAGCAGCGCCTGGTTGTGGCACAGCCCGCACACGCGGCGCACCACCTCGGTGAGGGCCTCGTCGGGGATGTAGGCTGCCGGTCGTGGGGCGTGCATGTACGCGGCGGCCGGGATCGCGAAGCCCTGCCCGGGGGTGTGGGCACGCGGCGCAGGGCTCTGCGCCGCCACGCTGAGAGTGAGAACCAGAATCCCGGATGCAGCCAGGCCTGCGGCCTTCATGCTTGCTCCAGTCGTGACGCGAGACGAACAGGGGGGCTCGCAAATATGGGTCCTGGGCAGGGCCGCATGCAAGTCATGCCGGGTCGTGCCCGGAGGCACGGTCGGGGTGAGAGCGGCCCGAGAGCGGGAATCATTCGCCACGCGCGCGCGTGCGCGCGCGATCCGTGGCCATTGCGGCGCCATTGCGGCGCCATCGCTGCCATCGCGGCGTGCGCGGTTGCGAATGTCCACCTGCCCGTGAATATTGCCCATACGTCCCTTTCCCCAGAACCTGCATGCAAAACCGCCGCAGCTTCCTCTCCACGCTCGGCGTGGCCGCCCTCGGGTGCGCCACGCACGCCCCCGGCGTGGGCGCTTTCGCGTCCGGCCGACCACGGCTTGAGCGCATCGGCCTGCAGCTCTACACCGTGCGCGGCGAGCTGCGCGCCGATTTCGCGGGCACGCTGGCCGAGGTGGCCCGCATCGGCTACCGGGAGGTGGAGTTCGCGGGCTACGAGGGCCGCCCACCGGCGGAGGTCCGGGCGCTGCTCGCCGCCAACCGGCTGACCTCGCCGTCCACCCACGTGGCGTACGGCCAGGTTACCGGCAACCTCGACCGGGTGCTGGCGGACGCGCGGGCGGTGGGCCACCGCTGGGTGACCGTGCCGTCGCTGCCCGCGGAGGAGCGCGCCACCCTGGCGGGCTGGCGCGGCATCGCCGCCGCCTTCAACCGGGCCGGCGCCGAGGCGCGCGCGGCCGGGCTCCGCCTGGCCTACCACAACCACGATGTCGAATTCGCGCCGCTCGACGGCACGGTGCCCTTCGACCTGCTGCTCGCCGAGACGGACCCCGACCTGGTGGACTTCCAGCTGGACCTCTACTGGGTGGCGCGCGCGGGCCACGACCCCATGACCTACCTGACGCGCCATGCGGAGCGGTTCGTCATGGTGCACGTCAAGGACACCACCGGCCCGCCGGAGCACCGCATGGTGGACGTGGGTGCGGGCACGCTGGACTTTCCCGCCCTGCTCGCGCAGCCCGCCATCCAGCATCACTTCGTGGAACATGACCGACCCGCGGACGCCATGGCGTCGATCCGCGCCAGCTACGCCTATCTGAGCGGCATGAACGGCTGAACGATCCACCCACCACGGGGCACGCAATGCAGCAGCGACCCATCTACGACGTCTGTATCATCGGCTCCGGCGCGGGTGGCGGCATGGCCGCCCACGCCCTCACGCAGGCGGGCGCCAACGTCATCATGCTCGAGGCGGGCGGTATGTGGGACAACGCGCGCGACTCGGCCATGCTCCAGCCCAACTACACGTCGCCGCGGCGGGGCGCCTCCACCCCCGAGCGGCCCTTCGGTGAGTTCGACGCCTGCATCGGCGGCTGGAACATCGAGGGCGAGCCGTACACGCGCGCCGACGGCAGCAGCTTCAGCTGGTGGCGCGCCCGCATGCTCGGCGGGCGCACCAACCACTGGGGCCGCATCTCACTGCGCTTCGGCCCGGATGACTTCCGCCGCCGCTCGCTGGACGGCCTGGGGGACGACTGGCCGATCAGCTACGACGACGTGGCCCCCTACTACGACCGCGTGGACCGCTTCGTGGGCATCTTCGGCAGCAACGAGGGGCTGCCGAACGATCCCGACGGCATCTTCCAGCCGGCCCCGCGGCCGCGCTGCTACGAGCTGCTCATCAAGCAGGGGTGTGACGACCTGAACATCCGCTGCATCCCCTCACGGTTGTCGATCATCACGCGACCCCTGAACGGCCGGCCGGCGTGCCACTACTGCGGGGACTGCTACCGCGGCTGCACCACCAATTCCAACTTCTCCAGCCCGAACGTGCTGATCTTCCCGGCCATGCAGACCGGCCGGCTCACGCTGGTCACGGACGCCATGGCCCGCGAGGTGACGCTGGGCAGTGACGGCCTGGCCGACGGGGTGTCCTACATCAACAAGCAGACGGGCATGGACGAGCACGTGCGGGCGCGGGTGGTGGTGCTGGCCGCCAGCGCCTGCGAGTCCGCGCGCCTGCTGCTGAACTCCACGTCCACCCGCCATCCGCAGGGGCTGGCCAACTCCAGCGGTGTGGTGGGCAAGTACCTGACGGACACCACCGGCACCAGCGTGAGCGCGTTCTTCCCGGCCATGGCCGACCACGTGCCGCACAACGAGGACGGGGTGGGCGGCGGCCACGTCTACATGCCCTGGTGGCTGGACAACAGCCGGCTGGACTTCCCGCGCGGCTACCACATCGAGGTCTACGGCGGCCTGGGCGAGCCGGGCAGCGGCTTCATGGGCGGCATCCAGCGCTACCCGGGCGGCGGCGGCTACGGCGCGCAGCTGAAGGCGCAGTACCGGAAGTACTTCGGCACCTCCATCGGCTTCTCGGGCCGGGGAGAGATGATCCCCAATGACAACTCGTACTGCGAGATCGATCCGGAGGTGACCGACCGGTTCGGCATCCCCGTGCTGCGCTTCCACTGGGAGTGGACGGACCACGAGGTGAACCAGGTCAGGCACATGCAGGAGACCTTCCGCGAGCTGCTCACGCGGATGGGCGGGGAGGTGCGGGGCAGCATGCCGTCCCGGGAGCGCGGCTACGGCATTGCCACGGGCGGCAGCATCATCCACGAGCTGGGCGGCACGCGCATGGGCAGCGATCCCGCCACCTCGGTGACCAACGGCTGGGGGCAGACGCACGACGTCAAGAACCTCTTCGTGGCCGATGGCGGACCCTTCGTCTCCCAGCCGGACAAGAACCCCACCTGGACCATCCTGGCGCTCTCCTGGCGCCTGAGTGACTACATCACCGAGCAACGCAACGCGGGGGCGCTATGACACCGGTGAATCGACGGGAAGCGCTCAAGCTGATGGCCGCGGCGCCGCTGCTCGGCGTACTGGAGTGGACGCCCGACGAGGTGAAGCGCTCGGCCATGCAGATCGACGCGCTCAGGACGCAGTATCAGCCGCAGTTCTTCAACGACCACGAGTGGCGCACGGTGCACGTCCTGGTGGACCTCATCATCCCGGCCGACGAGCACTCCGGCAGCGCCACGGACGCGCAGGTGCCCGAGTTCATGGACTTCATGCTGAACGAAGGGTCGCAGGGGCGCCGGAACACCATGCGCGAGGGCCTGGCGTGGCTGGACGCCGAGAGCAGCACGCGCTTCGAGGCCGACTTCCTCGGCGCCACCGACGCCCAGCGCCGCGCCATCCTGGACGACATCTCCTGGCCGGACCGCGCCCCCGAATCGGTGCGCGAGGGCGTGGGCTTTTTCAACAGCTTCCGGGACATGACGGCGGCGGGCTTCTTCTCCAGCCGCATCGGCTACGACGATCTCCAGTACATGGGCAACGCCTACGTGCCCGAGTGGACCGGCTGCCCCGAACCGGCGCTGCGCAAGCTGGGCGTCAGCTACGACCTCATGGATACGCGCCGATGAGCCGGGAGCGCCTGGGCATCGGCTTCATCGGCAGCGGCTTCATCACCCGGTTCCACCTGCGCGCCCTGGTGGGCGTGCGGGACGCCGACGTCTTCGGCGTGTGGAGCCCCACGCGCGCGAACGCGGAGGAGGCGGCCGCGCTGGCGCGGGAGCTGGGCGTGGGCCCGGCGGAGGCCTTCGATTCGATCGCGGACATGGTGGCGGATCCGCGCATCGACGCCATCTGGCTGTGCGGACCGAACCACGCCCGCATCGAGAACGTCCAGGAGATCGTGGACACGCTGGCGAGCGGCAAGGGGGAGCTACGCGCCATCGCGTGTGAGAAGCCGCTCGCCAGGAACGTGGCCGAGGCGCGCCAGGTGCTGCGCCTGGTCAACGACGGGGGGCTCCAGCATGGCTACCTGGAGAATCAGCTCTTCGCGCCGCAGGTGGAGACCGGCCGTGCGCTGTCATGGGGGCGGGGCGCGGCCGCGACCGGCCGACCCTACCTGGCGCGCGCCGCCGAGGAGCACGGCGGGCCGCACATGCCGTGGTTCTGGCAGGGCAACCTGCAGGGCGGCGGCGTGCTGAATGACATGATGTGCCATTCCGTGGAGGTCGTGCGGCACCTGTTGACCCGGCCGGGTGAAGCGCGCGCCTCCCTCACGCCGCTCAAGGTCACGGGCCACATCGCCAGCCTGAAGTGGACCCGCCCCGAGTACGTGGAGCGCCTGGCCCGGACCATGGGCGCGGAGGTGGACTACGGGCAGGCGCCGGCGGAGGACTTTGCCAGCGTGCTGATCGAGTTCGGCTCCGCGGACGGCCACATCGTGGTGGGTGAAGCCACCACCTCCTGGAGCTTCGTGGGCGCCGGGCTGCGCCTCTCCGCCGAGCTCCTGGGGCCGGAATACTCCATGAAGTGGAACTCGCTCGACACCGGCCTCGAACTCTTCTTCAGTCGGGAGGTGGCCGCCGAGGCGGGGGAGGAGCTTGTCGAGAAGCAGAACGCCGAGGTGGGCCAGATGCCGGTCGTGGCCGAGGAGTGGGTCACCTACGGCTACGAGGCCGAGAACCGCCATTTCGTGCGCGCCTTCCTGGAGGGCCGAGCGCCCATGCTGACCTTCGAGGACGGCGTGGAGGTGGTCCAGCTCCTCATGACGGCCTACCAGAGCGCCGAGGAGGGCCGCACGCTGGCCTTCCCACCGCCCGGGCTGGACGAATTCGTCCCGGCCGTGGCGCGCGGCGCGTGGCAGCCACCGCAGCACCCGGGCGCCGGCTGAGGCGCCCGATTCACCCACCACCCGGGAGCACGCACGCATGTCCAAAAAGGGAATGAGCCGCCGCAGCTTCGTGACGGGCACCGGCAAGGCCGCGCTCGGCGCCTCCCTGGCCCCGCTGGTGGTGCCGCGCCACGTGCTGGGCGCCGGCTACCAGGCGCCCAGCGATACGCTGAACATTGCCGTCGTGGGCATGGGCCAGCAGGGCACGGAGAACATCGAAGCGCTCATCCGCACGGAGAACCTGGTGGCGGTCTGTGACGTGGACTTCGGTTTCGCGGAGCGCAACGTCCGGAACAAGCGCACCAACCGGGAAGGCGAGCCGCGCGAGACCGGCGTCCTGCTGAACGACGCCTTCGACAGGGCGGAGCGGTTCACGGACTTCCGCGTGATGCTCGAGCGGCGGCGGGACATCGACGCCGTCATCGTGGCCACGCCGGACCACCTGCACGCGCACATCGCCAAGGCCGCCATGGAGCTGGGCAAGCACGTCTACGTGCAGAAGCCGCTCACCTACTCGGTGCACGAGGCGCGTGTGCTGCGCCGCGTGGCGGCCGAGACGGGCGTGGTCACGCAGATGGGCAATCAGGGCCACTCCGGGGACGACGGCAGGCGGGTCAACGAGTGGATCGAGGCGGGCTTGATCGGCACGGTGGACGAGGTGTACATCTGGACCAACCGGCCCATCTGGCCGCAGGGGGTGTCGCGCCCGGCGGGGCCGGACGCGGAGGCCGTCGACGCGGACGCCGGCTGGGGCCGTGGAGACGTGAACCGCCGTACGGCGGCCGGGCTCGGCGGCTCCTACGCACCGCCCGACGGCATGGACTGGCAGCTCTACCTGGGGCCGGTGGCCGAGGACGTGCCCTACCATCCCATCTACCACCCCTTCAACTGGCGTGGCTGGGTGCCGTTCGGCGTGGGCGCGCTCGGGGACATGGGCGCCCATCTGCTGGACCACCCCTACTGGGCGCTCGGTCTGACCTACCCCACCAGCATCGAGGCCACCTCCACGCCGTGGGGCGGTAGCCGGCGCAACCCCGCCTCCTACCCGCTGGCCACGGCCGTCCACTACGAGTTCCCGGCACGTGGTGTGCTGCCTCCGGTGCGACTGCACTGGTACGACGGCGGCCTCATGCCGCCGCGGCCGGCCATGCTGCCCGATGACGTGCGGCTGAACGCCGAAGGCGGCGTGATGTACATCGGCCGCAGGGGGCTGCTGATGCACGAGACGTACGGCAACAACCCGCGCCTCTTCCCCGACCACCTGCAGGCCGAGGCGGAGGCCGTGCCTGAGACGTACCGGCGCATCGAGGGCGGCCACCAGGAGAATTTTGCCCGCGCCTGCAAGGGGGAGGATCAAGCCGCATCCCCGTTCGACTACGCGGCACCCCTCACCGAGACCATGCTCCTCGGCATCGCCGCGCTGCGTGGGGGTGCGGGGCAGAAGGTGTTCTATGACGCCGAGCGCATGGAGTTCACCAACGTGCCGGACGCGAATCAGTACCTGACGCGGGAGTACCGCGCCGGCTGGACCCTCTGAATTGACGCCAAGAAGGAGCACATCCATCCATGCTGCGGTCATCCTGGCTGATCACCCTGGCGAGCGCCGCGGCGCTCGCGTGCGCGAGCGAGCCCCGCGCCGCCGCCACCCCGGACACGGCGGGGGCCAGCGCCGCCGCGGCTGACGTGGCGGCGCCCAACACGCTCTCGGCCGCGGAAGTGCAGGAGGGCTGGCGCCTGCTCTTCGACGGCACCACCACCGCGGGGTGGCGCGGCTACAAGCAGGACACCATGCCCGCCGGCTGGGAGGCCGTGGACGGCGCCCTCACGCGCGTCAGTCGCGCGCGTGACATCATCACCACGGACCCGTTCGAGGACTTCGAGTTGACGCTGGAGTGGAAGACGGTGGAGGGCGGCAACAGCGGCGTGTTCTTCCGTGCCATCGAGGGGGAGGGCGCCATCTACCACTACGCGCCCGAGATCCAGATACTGGACGATGACGGCCACCCCGACGGCCGGAGCGAGCTCACCTCCGCGGGTTCCAACTACGGCCTGCATCCCGCCCCCCGTGGCGTGGTGCGCCCGGTCGGCCAGTGGAATACCATCCGCCTGCTGGTGGAGGGCCCGCGCGTGCGCCACTGGCTGAACGGCCAGCTGATTGCCGACTACGAGATCGGCGGTGAGGACTGGCAGCGCCGGGTGGCGGAGAGCAAGTTCGCCGCGTGGCCGGACTACGGCATGGCGCCGCGCGGCCACATCGGCCTCCAGGAGCACGGCAGCTGGGTGGCCTTCCGCAACCTCAAGCTGCGCGAGCTGCCATGAGCGGGCGCATCCGCGCCGAGAAGTGGTGGCTGTCGCGCGGCACCGAGAGCTGCCCCGTATGCTTCCACCGCTACGTGTACGAGATGGAGGTGCGGTGCACGGCGTGTGACGGCCCGCTGTGCTCCCAGTGCGCGGTGACGGTCCGGGAGACCCACGAGCGCTTCTGCCCGGGGTGTGAGGAGGACGGGCAGGTGGAGAAGCGGACGAAGGTGGAGGCGGGGACGTCGCTTTAGAGGAAGCATGGCACGAGCCATCTGGAAGGGTGTGATCCGCTTCGAGGACGAGGAGGTGCCGGTCAAGCTGTACGCGGCCGTGGAGGATCGGTCCGTCCATTTCCGCCTGTTGAACGAGCGCACGAAGAACCCCGTGAAGCAGCGCATGGTTCACCCGGAGACCGGCGCGGAGGTGCCCTACGACGAGGTGCGGCGCGGGTACCAGACCGAGGACGGGCGCATCGTGCTGCTGGATGAGGAAGAGCTGGCGGCGCTCGAGCCCGAGGCCGCGCGTGGCATCCAGATCACGCGCTTCGTGCCCCCCGAGAAGATCAATCACCAGTGGTACGACCGCCCCTACTACCTGGGGCCCGACGGCGCCGAGGGGGCGTACACGGCGCTGGCCCGCGCGCTGGAGCGGCAGGGTCGCGAGGGCGTGGCGCGCTGGACCATGCGCAAGAAGGAGTACCGCGGCGCGCTGCGGGCGGAGGACGGCCACCTGCTGCTGATCACGCTGCGCAGCGCCGACGAGGTGGTGGCCGCCGCGGAGCTGCCCCGCCCCGAGGGCCGCAAGCTGGACGCGCGCGAGCTGAAGATGGCGCGCCAGCTCATCAGCGCGCTGGAGGACGCGTGGGAGCCCGCCGCCTGGCAGGACGAGTACCGCGAGCGGGTCATGGAGCTGGTGGAGGCCAAGGCCAGCGGCAAGACGGTGAAGTTCAGGAAGCCGAAGGCGCGCCGGGAGGAGAAGTCGCTGGAGGAGGCGCTGAAGAAGAGCGTGGCGGCGGCCAGGAAGGGGAAGGCGGCGTGATGCCCGGGCGGCGCCATGGCTGAACCGGTCGAGGACGTCCGCGCCCACGCCTTCTGGTCCGGCACCATCACCTTCGGCCTGGTGAACGTGCCCGTGGCGCTCTTCCCCGCCAACCGCGCCGGCGGCGTGTCCCTGCGCATGCTCGCGCCCGACGGCACGCCCCTGGAGCGCCAGTACTACGACCCCGAGACCGGCAAGCGCGTGCTCTACGACGAGGTGGTGCGCGGCTACGAGATCCAGAAGGGGGAGTTCGTCCTGCTCGACGACCGCGAGTTGGAGGCGCTGGAGCCGGAGAAGACCCGCGAGATCGACCTGCGCCGCTTCGTCCCCGTGGCGGACATCGACCCCATGCACTTCGAGCGCGCCTACTTCCTGGTGCCCGCCTCCGGCTCCAACAAGGCGTATCGGCTGCTGGCGGAGGCCATGGAGAAGACGGGCATGGCGGGCATTGCCACCTTCGTCATGCGCACCAAGGAGTACCTGGTGGCCATCCTGGCCGAGGGCGGCATCCTGCGTGCCGAGACGCTCCGCTTCGCCGACGAGCTGCGGCCGCCCGAGGCCGCCGGGCTGGACGCCCTACCCGACGCCAGGCCCGCCGACGTGAAGCGCTTCGAGAAGGCCATACGCGCGCGCGCGAAGCCGGACATCGACCCGCAGGAGCTGCGCGACGACTACGCCGAACGCCTGCTGAAGCTGGTCCGCCGCAAGGAGAAGAAGGGCCAGGACGTGGTGGCCGCGCCGGCCGGGGACGGCGCGCGCGACACGGACGTCATCGACCTCATGGCGGTGCTGAAGCGGAGCATGGCGCGGGCGGGGGAGACAGCGCGCGGCGGCGCCTCACTGAAGGGCCTCACCAAGGACGAACTCTACGAGCGCGCGCAGGCGCTGGACATTCCCGGCCGCAGCTCCATGACCAAGGCCGAGCTCATCCGCGCCATCGAACGGGTTGCGTTGTAAGCGACGTCCCCGTTCACCCACCCGTTCACCCACCCGTTCACCTTCCCGTTCACCTTCCCGTTCACCTCCCCGGTCACCTTCCCGGTCACCTTCCCGTTCACCTTCCCGACGGCGCCCGACGCCCATTGGCGTGGCCAGGCGCAAATCTGCGCAATGGCGGCCGGCAGCGCGGCGGTTGTGCATGATGGCCCGCCTGGCGCGCCAGAACGCGCAATGGTGCTCAGCGGGCGATCTCGGTTGTACGTTCTGACCCTCAGGGCGGGTCAAACTGCACGAGCGCCAGGCGCAGCGGGTGTCTATTTGCATTATAGCCCGCCGAGGCGCTGAAACCAGGCACGCGCCCCCGCCGTAGTCCCTGACCAGAGCACGGAGTGCTTGTCGCGCCCTCTGGCGGGGCGTATTGTCGCATGGGGTTGGCTCGCCCGCCCCAGCTGCCGCGTCCGGCCGCTTCGGGACGCGGCGCTCCCCACTCGCCACCCAGGAGGCCCGGTGCCGTTACTGCGCGCCGACAATCTCACCAAGCGCTACCCCGGTGGCGTGCTGGCGCTGGATGACTTCACGCTGGCGCTCGAGCCGGGGCTGATCGGCCTGGTGGGCGCCAACGGCGCCGGCAAGAGCACCTTCATCAAGATCCTGCTGGGGCTTCTCAAGCCCACCTCCGGGAGCGTCAGCGTGCTGGGGCTGGATCCCACCGCGGACGCCATTGCCGTGCGGCAGCGTATCGGGTATCTGCCGGAGCACGACTGCCTGCCGTCCGATCAGAGCGCGGCGGACTTCATCACGCACATGGCGCGCATCTCGGGGCTGCCGCAGAACTCGGCGCGCGAGCGGGCCGCGGAGATGCTCCGCCACGTGGGGCTCTACGAGGAGCGCTACCGCCTCATGGACGGCTACTCCACGGGCATGAAGCAGCGCGTCAAGCTGGCGCAGTCGCTGGTGCACGACCCGGCCCTGCTGCTGCTCGACGAGCCCACCAACGGGCTGGACCCCAACGGGCGCGACGAGATGCTGGACCTGATCAAGCGTACGGGGGAGGAGTTCGGCATCAGCGTGGTGGTCTCCTCGCATCTGCTGGGCGAGATCGAGCGCGTGTGCGGCTACCTGGTCTCCATCGACAACGGCAAGCTGGTGCACTCGGCCGCCATCGGCTCCTTCACGGCCGAGACGGCGGTGCTGGCGGTGGAGGTGGACGAGGGCGCCGAGGCGCTGGCCGCGCGGCTGGTGTCCGCGGGGCTCGAGGTGCGCATGGACGCGCGCGGGGGCCTGCACATCGGCATGCAGGACGAGCGCCCCTACGACGTGGTGCGGGACATGGTGGCCGAACTGGGTCTGCCGCTCGTGCGCATCCAGCGCACACGGCAGCGGCTGGACGAGCTCTTCCGCGCTCCGGAACCGACCACCGCGGCCGGCGCCGCACGAGAGGAGGGCTGATGGCCACCGCTGCACAGGGTGCCGCGGGCACCATCTATGACATCGGCTACCAGCACTATGACGGCCAACGGCTCGGCCGCCCGTACGCCATCCGCTCGCTCTTCCTGCACGGGATCGGCGTGGTGTTCGGGGTGGGACGCGGGCCGCGCGCGCGGCTGGTGCCGATCATCCTCACCATCATCGCTGTGCTGCCCGCCGTGATCCAGGCGGCGGTGACGGCGTACGCGGGTGACGCCGTGGAGCTCTTCAGCTACCCCACCTACTTCCTCCAGATGTCGCTCATCTACGTGCTCTTCTGCGCGGCGCAGGCGCCCGAGCTGGTGAGCGCCGACCAGCGCAGCCGCTCGCTGGTGCTCTACCTGGCCCGCGCCCTGCGCCGCGACGACTACGTGCTGGCCAAGCTGTTCGCGCTGACGGTGGGCGTCTTTGCGCTGGCGCTGGGCGCCCAGCTGGTGCTTTTCACCGGCCGCGTGCTGGGCTCCCTGAATGCCTGGGAAGCCCTCCGCTACGAGGCGCCGCAGCTGGCGCCCATCTTCGGCGTCTCGGCGCTCGTGTCCCTGGTGCTCGCCGCCGTCAGCGTGGCAATCGCCTCGCTCACCCCGCGCCGCGCGCTGGCCACGGCCGGCATCGTGGGCTTCTTCATTCTGTCCTCGGCCATGGCCGGCATCCTCCGCGAGGCGATCGAAGGCTCCTGGGACCGCTGGCTGACGCTGCTGAATCCCTTCATCGCGGTGGGGGGCGTGAGCAACTGGATCTTCGAGGCGGAGCCCGGCCTGAACAGCCCGCTGACCAACCTGGACCTGCCCGGCTTGGCCTACGCGGGCGCGTGCGTGGCCTACATAGCCGTGTCCATGGGCATCCTGTGGGCGCGCTACCGGAGGATCGACGCATGAGCACCGCTACCGAAGCCCGCGCGGCCGCGGCCGACGGCGTGCCCTTTGCCCGCTCCGATACCGAGGAACGCCACAACGCCAGCGTCACGCTGCGCCATGCCTCCAAGTGGTACGGCAACGTGGTGGCGGTCAATGACATCACCTTCGAGCTCACGCCGGGGGTGACCGGGCTGCTGGGGCCGAACGGCGCGGGCAAGACCACCCTGCTGCATCTCATGGCGGGCTTTCTGAAGCCCTCCTCCGGCACGGTGGAAGTGGACGGCCAGCCCTCCTGGAAGAACCCGGAGGTGTACCGCCGCATCGGCATCGTACCGGAGCGCGAGGACGTCTACCCCTTCCTCACCGGGCGCGAGTTCGTGCGCATGAACGCGGTCCTGCAGCGGCTGCCCGATCCGGACGATGCCACCGAGCGGGCGGTGGCCGCCGTGGAGCTCACGCGCGCCGCGGACCGGCGCATCGGCACGTATTCCAAGGGCATGCGCCAGCGCATCAAGGTGGCCGGCGCGCTGGCGCACGACCCGGCCATACTGCTGCTGGACGAGCCCTTCAACGGTATGGACCCGAAGCAGCGGCTGCACATGATCGACCTGCTCCGCGCCGACGCCGAGCGCGGCCGCGTGATCGTCTTCAGCACGCACATCCTGGAGGAGCTGCACCACCTGGCCGAGCAGGTGCTGGTGGTGGTCTCGGGGCGCCTGGCGGCGTCCGGGGATTTCCGGGAGATCCGCCGCCTCATGACGGACCGGCCGCACACCTTCACGCTCCGCTCCACCGGGGATCGGGCGCTGGCCGCCGCCCTCATGGCCGACGACAGCGTGGGGGCCGTGGAACTGACGGACGGGCGGCTGGTGGTGCGGGCCGCGGACCGCGGCAGCTTCACGGTGGCGCTGCCGCGCATTGCCCGCGACGTCGGCGTGGGGCTTCGCGAACTGATCCCGGCGGACGAGTCCCTGGAGAGTGTCTTCAGCTACCTGGTGGAGCGATGAGCGGCAGCGTGGAGTGGACCGTGGCGCGGGTGACATGGCGTCTCCTGCTCGGCCGGCGGCGCTGGATCCTGGCGGCGGTGGCGTCCCTTCTGCCGGTGCTGGTGGCCTGGCTGTTCGTCACCCAGGGCGGTGACACCAATCCGGTGGAGAAGGCCAACTTCTTCGTGGTGCTCATGGCCACGCTGGTGCTGACGGCGCTGCTGCCGCTGGCCGGGCTGGTGCACGGTACGGCCGCTTTCGGCACCGAACTGGACGACGGCACCCTGCGCTACATCCTGGCCAAGCCCGTGGCGCGCTGGCGGCTGGTGGCCGCCAAGCTGGCCACGGCGGCGCTGGCCACGGTGGTGACCGTGCTGCCGGGCGTGGTGGTGGCCGCGGTCATTGTCTTCGGCACGCCGGACAACTGGCTGCTGCGCGGGTTCGCGGCGGCCGTGCTGGTGGGCAGCGTCCTGTACGCGGCCATCTTCCTGGTGCTCTCGTTGCTGACGCGGCGGGCGCTGCTCATCGGCTTGCTCTACGTGATCGCGTGGGAGGGGGCGCTCTCGCGCGCCTTCAGCGGCATGCGGTCGCTGAGCGTCCGCGAGTACGCCATGGCCATCGCGGAAGCGGCCGCGGGCGCGCCCGTGGGCGGCCCGCTGCAGGCCGGCCTGGAGAGCGCCACCGTGGTGTGGCTGGCGGTGGGCATGCTCACCCTGGCCACGGCCGGCGCCATTGCCCGGCTGCGCGTGCTGGAGGTGGCCGAGGAGGTCTGAGCGGCTGGAGGTGGCCCGGGCGGTCTGGCCGGTGCCGGGGCGTGCCCTGGCCCGCGCGGGGCGCTATCTTCAGTGCACGGAGGGGGTCGGGACGCGGGGAGGCTTGCCATGATCGACGTTATCAATAATAATTATCGTTATGTCAGATAGCGACGCCCGTGCCCGCACGCTGCGGCTGGACTTCCTGCTCACCGCGCTCACGCTGGCCGGCACCGTGGCCGGCTTCGTGGCCGAGGCCCGCGGCAGCACGCCGGGCATATGGCTCTGCTTCGGCACCGCCTTCCTGGCGGGCGGGGTGCCCGCCGCCCGCACGGCGCTGGTTGAGCTCGTGGCGGACCGCAAGCTGGACGTGGACCTGCTCATGGTGGTGGCCGCGCTCGGCGCCGCGAGCGTGGGTGAGGCGGGTGACGGCGCCATCCTGCTCTTCCTCTTCTCCCTCTCCAACGCCCTCCAGGACTGGGCCTTCACCCGCACCCGGGACGCCATCCACGCCCTCATGGAGCTCAGTCCGGAGGGGGCCACGGTGGAGGCGGCGGACGGCTCCCACACCTTCCGGTCGCTGGAGGAGATCCGCCCGGGGGACGTGGTGCTGGTGCGTCCGGGCGAGCGCTTCCCCGCCGACGGCGCCGTCCTGAGCGGTTACACCAGCGTGGACGAGAGCGCCCTCACCGGCGAGTCCACGCCCGTGGAGAAGGAGCCCCGCTCGGCGGTCTTCAGCGGCACCCTGAACGGCCAGGGCGTGGTGCGGGCGCGCGTGGAGCGGCCCGCCTCGGAGAGCACGCTGGCCCAGCTGGTCCGCCTGGTGGAGAAGGCCCAGGCGGAGAAGTCACCCACGGAGCAGTTCGCCGCGCGCCTGGAGGGCCCCTACTCCATGGTGGTGCTGGCGTCGGCGCCGCTGGTCTTCGCGGTGCTCTACTTCCTCTTCCAGTTCACCCCGGGCGATGCCTGGTACCGGGCCATGACCTTCCTGGTGGTGGCCTCCCCCTGCGCGGTGGTCATCAGCACACCGGCGGCGGTGCTCTCCGCCATGGCGGCCGGCGCGCGCGCCGGCACGCTCTTCAAGAGCGGCGCTGCGCTGGAGGCGCTCGCGGCCACCCGCATCGTGGCGCTGGACAAGACCGGCACCCTCACGCGCGGGGAGATGCGCCTGGTGGAGGTGCGCGCCTTCGACATGCCGGAGGGCGAGGCGCGCGCCCTGGCCGCGGGGCTCGAGCGGCACAGCGAGCACCCGATCGCCCGGGCGGTGGCCAGCGCGTGGTCCGGGCCGGCGCCCGAGGTGGCCGACGTGCAGGGCGTTCGCGGCAAGGGCGTGCGCGGGCAGCTGGACGGGGCCACGGTCTGGGCCGGCACACGCCGCATGGCCGAGGAGGCGGGCGCCCTGGTAACCGCCGAGCACGACACGTTACTCACCGCCTGGGAGCGCAGGGGGGTCACCACCCTGCTGCTCGGCTGCGAGCGCCAGGTGCTGGCGGCGCTGGCGGTGGCCGACACGGAGCGGCCCGAGGCGGCGGAGGCCGTCCGCCTGCTGCGCGCCCGCGGGCTGCGCGTGGTCATGCTCTCCGGCGACCGCGCCGACGTGGCCCGTCACATTGCCGCCGACCTGGGCATCGAGGAGGTCATGGCGCCGCTCCTGCCCGAGGAGAAGCTCACCGCCATCGAGGCGCTGCGCCGCGAGGGCCGCGTGCTCATGGTGGGCGACGGCGTGAACGACGCCCCCGCCATGGCGGGCGCGGACGTGGGCATGGCCATGGGGACCGGCTCGGACGTCTCGCTGGAGAGCGCGGACGTGGTGCTCATGAAGGATGACCTGCGCCGCATCGCCGGCGCCTGGGACCTGGCGCGCTCCGCCGCCGCCACCATCCGCTTCAACCTGAGCTTCGCGCTGGGCATTATCGTGGTGGTGGGCGTCCTGGCGCTGGCCGGCAAGGTACCCCTGCCGTTGGGCGTGGTGGCCCACGAGGGCGGCACCCTCTTCGTGGTGGCGGTGGGTCTGCGGCTGCTGCTGCACCGTGTGGGCCGCGGCGCGGACGCGGCGGACGCCGCCGCGGACACCCCGAGCGAGGGCGGTGAGGCCAAAGCGGATGCAAAGGTGGCGGCAGCGGCCTGATGCCTTGATCGCGCGGGGGCCCGCACCCTACCTTCCCTGCCCCTCCCAGACGCTACGCGAACCGGAACACAGAGGACGCCCATGAAGCGGTTGACGATGGCGGCCGCCGCGCTGCTGGTCGGCGCGTGCACCGGCAGTGACACCGGCCAGAGCGGCGGGGAGATCTCGCCCGCAGCCATGGCACCGGCGGTGGAGAGCATCCGCGCGGACGAGCTGATGACGCACATTGCCGTGCTGGCGGATGATACGATGGAAGGAAGAGGACCGGGGACGGTGGGTGAGGAACGGACCGCGGCCTACCTCACCTCGGTTTTTCAGGAGCTGGGACTCGTGCCCGGCAACCCGGACGGCAGCTGGGTCCAGGAGGTGCCGCTCGTGGGCTTCACGCAGGAGCGGCGCGCCGCGGTGGAGGTGGGCGGCCAGACACTCGAGCTGACCTTCCCGACCGACTATCTGGCCGACACCCGGCGCATGGCGCCCGAGGTGAGCGTGGAGGACTCCGAGCTGGTCTTCGTGGGCTACGGTGTGCGCGCCCCGGAGTACGCCTGGGATGACTACAAGGGCATGGACATGACGGGCAAGACGCTCGTCATGCTCGTCAACGATCCGGCCATCCCCGACCCGAACGATCCGGCCGCCCTGGACGCGACCATGTTCAACGGGCACGCCATGACCTATTACGGGCGCTGGACGTACAAGTACGAGATCGCCTCGGAGGTGGGCGCGGCCGCGGCGCTGGTCATCCACGAGACCGGCCCCGCCGGCTACCCGTACGAGGTGCTGAGCGGCGGCGCGGGGCAGGAGAGCTTCGACATCGAGCCGGCCGACGGCAATGAAGGCCTGGTGGCGGTGCAGGGGTGGCTGCCGGAGGCGTCGGCGCGCCGTATCCTGAGCGCCGCGGGCCAGGACTTCGACCAGCTCAAGCAGGCCGCCCTGTCGCCAGACTTCGAGCCGGTGCCGCTGGGCGCAACAGTCGACTTCAGTATCAGCAATGAGACGCGGCGCGTGCTGTCCAAGAACGTGGTGGCCAGGGTGGAAGGAAGCGCCGTGCCCGACGAGTACGTGGTGTACACGGCCCACTGGGACCACCTGGGCATGAACCCCGAACTGGCCGGGGACCAGATCTACAACGGCGCGCTGGACAACGCCTCCGGCACGGCGGGCATGCTGGAGATCGCCGAGGCGTTCACCCGCCTGGAGACGCCGCCGGACCGCTCGGTGCTCTTCCTGGCCGTCACCGCGGAGGAAAAGGGCCTGCTCGGCGCCAAGTACTACGCCGCCAATCCGCTATACCCGCTGGAGAAGACCGTAGCCAACATCAATATGGACGGCGTCAACCAGTGGGGCCGCACCGAGGACATCGTGGTGGTGGGGATGGGCAATTCAACGCTGGATGACGTGCTGGCGGAGGCCGTGGCCGGCCAGGGCCGGACCGTGGAGCCCGACGCCGAGCCGGAGAAGGGCTTCTTCTACCGCTCGGACCACTTCGAGTTCGCCAAGCAGGGCGTGCCCGCACTGTACACGGACGCGGGCATCCGCTTCGTAGGCAAGCCTGCAGGGTACGGGCAACAGAAGCGGGACGAGTACACGGCCAACGACTATCACAAACCCAGCGACGAGATCAAAGACGACTGGGACCTGAGCGGCGCGGTGGAGGACCTGCGCCTGCTCTTCGAGGTGGGCTACCGCGTCTCCCAGACGCCGGCCTTCCCCGAGTGGAAGCCGGGCACCGAGTTCAAGGCCCGGCGGGACGAGATGCTCGGCGGCATGTAGGCGGCGCGCGTCCCGGCCGGTGACGTACAGTCTCGCCGGTCGGGACGTGTGGGCGGCCGTCGGTGCACCTCAGAGCAGCAGAACCGTGAATAATAACGCACCCGCCAACACCACCACCAGCGCGGTACCGTAGCTCATGAGCAAGAAGAGCATGCGCAGCGCGGTGCGCGTCCGTGAGCCCTTGTAGATCCGGCGGAGAGCTACGAAGAGATGGTGCATGATCAGCAGCAGGGTGACGCCGCCGATCCACTCGGCGAGGAACAGCGCTTCCGCCAGAGCGCTCAGGGTCATCAGCAGAAATCCCGCCGCATGCACGTGGAGCGCGAAGACGAAGTGCTCCACGTAATACCGGCGCCGGCTCCGATAGGCTAATCCCAGGAGCAGCGCAAAGGCCGGCACGAGCAGGAACATGCCCGTGGGCAGGCGGTCCTGGACGCCCTCGCCGATGGCCCGGACCGCCTCCTCGGGGCCCAGCTCGTTCAGGCGCAGCAGGCGGCGCTTGCCCCAGGCCACGATGGCTATGTCATCTTCGTCGACTGCAATTGTGAGCCAGTCGGTCTCTGCGCGGGCACCCTCCGGGGCCCCCGCCTCAACCTCGGGTGCGAGCTCTTCCCCGGGTCCTGTATCCGCCCCGGGAGCGGCGTCCTGCTCGACCGGGGCAGCCTCCGCGGGCGCGGTATCCTCCCCGGGAGCCGCGTCCTGCTCGATCGGGGCATCCTCCCCGGGAGCGGCGTCCTGCTCGACCGTGGCATCCTGGACGCCCGCGACCTCTTGCCCATCGATCCGGACGCTGACGGGGGCGTCCCGCCCGGGGTCGTCCCCCGACCCCATCTCGAATGCACCGGTCTCCCCCACCAGGGCCAGGGTCACGAAATATGCGATGCTGGCCATGAGATAGAGGCGGAAAGGTGGCACGTAGCGCACGATCCGCCCGCGCACGTACTCCTCGGTGAGTTTGCCCGGCTGGAGGAAGAGGGCAGCGAGCGTGCGCGGCAGGGCTGAGTTCAGGGAGAGCTGATCGTCGAGCACCTCCCGGAGCATGCTCCAGACGGATACGCGCACGTCCACCTTGCGCTGTCCGCAGGTGGGGCAGAAGAAGCCCGGCGCCGGATCGCCGCAGTTGGGGCACGGCCGCAGCGGCCTGGCGCGGTCGGGTAGCCGGGTCGTGGGAGTCATGGACCCGCCGGATTTTCACAAAAAAAGATGGACAAATGTTTACCTTGTTGCGCTGGCTCGCGGCTCCCCTGAGCCAACCGTGGTTGGCTCAGTCGTAATTGTACATGTATCTGTACATTGCCGTGCAACACGCGGCTGAACCGGCTAGGCGCCGGGATCTTCCACCGTGAATTCTCGCTCCCCGTCTGGCTCTTCCGGCATCAGGTACCACAGGGCCAGATACACCAGGATGCCCGGGAACCCGGTGGACAGGATGGACACGATCACGTAGCCGATGCGCACCTTCTGCGAGGCCCAGCCCAGATGGCGGGCCAGGCCGCCCAGCACCCCGGCCACCACGCGGTCCGTGCGCGAGCGGGTGAGTTTATTGTCTACGTTATCGTCCACGATCAGACTCCTTCCGTAGTAGGGGGACTCACGCCAACAGCAGGAACGCCGCGCCGGCCACCCAACAATATACCGCAAAGTACCAGAATTCCTGCCGCTTTAGCAGGGCCACGAAAAAGCGGATGGCCAGCACGCCCGCCAGCAGGGCGGCCACCGCGCCGAGTAGCAGCGGTACGGTGCCGACCAGCCCACCCCCCTCCCTCAGTTCCGGTAGCTTCAGCACCGCCGCGCCCAGAATGGCTGGTATGCTCATCAGGAAGGAGAACTCCGCGGCGGCCACGGGATCGATACGCCGCCACAGGCCGGTCACCACCGTGCTGCCGGAGCGGCTGATCCCCGGCATGATGGCCATGGCCTGCGCCACGCCCATGAACGCGGCTCCGCTCCAGCCGGGCGTCTCGGCCCATGCGGCGGGCGCGGTGCGGCGGGCCGTGAACATGAGGAGCGCCTCGGCGGCCAGCACGGCGGTGAACGGCACGATGGTGCCGGCCACGTAGCTCACGACCGCGGCCACCACGATGGGCAGGAATTCGAGCGCCCGGGAGCGTTGCACACCGCGCGCCCAGCGCGTGCTCCACACGAAGCACCCGGTCACCAGGATCATGGTGCCGGCGTAGATCGGTTCTTCGAAGCGCGCCTCGAACCAGTCCTCGAAGGTCAGCCCGGCGATCGCGGCCGGCACGGTGGCGAGCGCGAGCATGCCTACGTAGCGCCAGGACTCGACGTCCCGGCGCACGAAGCAGCCCAGGACGAGCCCCCACAGGCGCGCACGATAGACCACCACCACGGACACGAGCGTGGCCACGTGCAGCGCCACGTCGAAGGCCACCCCGGGGATCGACAGTCCCAGCAGGCTTTCGGATATGACCAGGTGGCCGGAGCTGGACACGGGAAAGAACTCGGTCAGCCCCTGCACCACGCCCAGCACGACGGCTTCCCACCAGCTCATGGACCTCCCTCGGCGGAGCGCGCGGCTCCCCTGCCCTGCGATGGTTCAGTGATTCACCCCGCCCCCCGGGACGGGCGTGGGCTGCGCAAGGAAAGTACCGTTTCGGAAGCCTGGCGCGAGCTAGGCGCGCTGGCCGGGCGGTGGCCGGTTCTTTGAAGAGCCCCTGAACGCTGAACGGGACGTCGCTTACCCGATTCTTGCACCCTCCCCGCCCGGCGGACTTTCGTGCGGGCCCCGCGAGCGCGATGATTCCGTACCCGACCATGAGCGCACCCGGAGATGGGACGGCATGACCTGGAACAAGCAGGAGGCCCTGGACCTCTACAACGTGGAGGGGTGGGGGATCGGCTACTTCGGCATCAATGACAAGGGGCACGTCACGGTGCATCCCTCGCGGGAGACCGACCGGGGCCTGGACCTCTTCGACCTGTCCATGGATCTGGAGCAGCAGGGGGTGGGACTGCCGCTGCTGCTCCGTTTCAGTGACATCCTGCGCGCGCGCATTGCCACGCTGACGGAGCGCTTCCAGGCCGCCATCGAGGAGTACGAATTCACCGGCGCCTACACCACGGTCTACCCCATCAAGGTGAACCAGCAGCGCCACGTGGTCGAGGAGATCGTGGCCTTCGGCCAGGAGCACGGGGTGGGACTGGAGGTGGGCAGCAAGCCGGAGCTGCAGGCGGTGCTGGCCATGAACGAGCGCACGGACCACCTGATCGTGTGCAACGGCTACAAGGACGAGGAGTACATGCGGCTGGCCCTCATCGGCCAGAAGCTGGGCCACAAGGTGCTCATCGTGCTGGAGAAGATCGGGGAGGTGGACACGCTGCTGAAGGTGGCCGACTCCATGGACGTGGTCCCCACGGCGGGCGTGCGCGTGAAGCTGTCCACGCACGGCGCGGGCAGGTGGTCCCAGTCGGCCGGCGAGAAGAGCAAGTTCGGCCTGAACTCCGCGCAGCTCATGCGCGTGCTCGAGCGGCTGGAGACGGCGGGGCGGCTGGACGCCCTGCAGATGGTGCACTTCCATCTGGGTTCGCAGATCCCCGACATCCGCAACATCAAGATGGCCATGACCGAGGTGGCGCGCTTCTACGTGGAGTTGCGGCAGATGGGCGTGGACATCCAGTACGTGGACGTGGGCGGCGGGCTGGGCGTGGACTACGACGGCTCACGCTCCACGGCTCAGGCCAGCGTGAACTACTCCATGCAGGAATATGCCAATGACGTGATCTACACGCTGGCCGAGGCGTGCCGGGAGAACGAGGTGCCCATGCCCCACGTCATCTCGGAATCGGGACGGGCGCTGACGGCGCATCACGCGCTCCTGCTGGTCAACGTCATCGATCTGGAGACGCAGGCGCCGGACCCTCCGGCGGAGGTGCCGGAGGACGCCCATTCGGTGGTGCACGAACTCCACGAGACCTACCAGGAGGCCAGCCGCTACGAGCCCGGGGAGACGCGCGGCCTGCGGGAACTCTACCACGACGCCGCCTTCGCCAAGGACCAGATGCAGGCGCTCTTCAACAGCGGGGTGCTGCCGCTCGCCGAGCGGGCGCTGGCCGAGCGCTTCCACCTGGCGGCCATGAATCGCATCCTCGAGATGGCGGCGGCCGATCCGGACGAGTTCGATGACATCATACCGGACGTGGAGGCCATCCTCACGGACCGCTACTTCTGCAACTTCTCCCTGTTCCAGAGCTTGCCGGACTCCTGGGCCATCGACCAGCTCTTCCCGATCATGCCCATCCACCGGCTGGACGAGCAGCCCACGCGCTTCGGCACGCTGCAGGACGTGACGTGCGATTCGGACGGCAAGATCGACCTGTTCATCGGCTGGCGCGAACCCAAGCGGTCGCTCGAACTGCACGCCTTCGAGCACGGCCAGCCCTACATCCTGGGCATCTTCCTGACGGGGGCGTACCAGGAGATCCTGGGCGATCTGCACAACCTCTTCGGGGACACCAACGCCGTGCACATCCGCCTCTCGGAGGAAGGCTACGAGATCGGCGACCTGGTGCACGGGGATACGATCACCGAGGTGCTGGACTACGTGCAGTTCGACTCGCGCGAGCTCATTGCCACCTTCCGCCGCAAGGTGCAGAAGGCGGGGCTCAGCCGCGCGGAGGCCAACGCGTTCATTGCCGACTACGTCGAGGGTCTGGCGGGCTACACGTACCTCGAGGGAGAGCTGACCTGAGACGGCGTTGCCGCCGCCGGGCTGGAGGAGGATCCATCATGCAAGCCAGACAGCCCTTCGTACTTGTGGCCTGCGCCCTGCTGGCGCTGACCGCCTGTGACGGGGCGCCCGAGTCGGAAGCCGAGCCCGCCCCGCCCGCGCCCGCTGGCGAACTCGAGGGTGTCAGCTTCGATACAGCAGCCGCGCGGGTGGTGACGGCCACGGACACCCTCCCCATCACGGTGGAGCTCGCGGCCACCGAGGCCCAGCGCTCCTTCGGCCTCATGGATCGCGCATCGCTCCCGCCGGACCACGGCATGCTCTTCACCTACGGGGATGAGCAGCCGGGCAGCGCGGGCTTCTGGATGTATCGCACGCTGATTCCGTTGGACATTGCGTTCGTGGACGTGGATGGCCGCATCGTGGCCGTCCTGCAGATGGATCCCTGCCGCAGCGCGGACCCCGCGCAGTGCCGGGTGACCACGTACGCGCCGGGCGTGCCCTACCGGAGCGCGTTGGAGATGGCGCGCGGCTGGTTCGCGGCGCGCGGGGTCGGCGTGGGGGACCGGGTGGTCACCGCGGGGGTATCCGAGACGGGTAGCTGAGCGGGAGCCAGGACGGCCGCGAACCTTGCCGATGGAGATTTCAAATGCGCCACCGTGTGCTGATGCTGGTCGTCACGACCGGCATGGCGCTGAGCGCCGTACCCCGTGCGGCTGCCCAGTCGGCGGGCTCCCCCCTCCACGCCGATCGCGCCGCGAGCGCGCTGGTACACGGCCAGCCTCCCGTGCACGGCGCACGGGTCGTCCCCGCGCAAGCGGCGCCGACCCCACGCCTGGCCGGCCTGGCGCAGGACAGCGCCGCGCATGACCCGGACCTGATCATGCCGGCGTTCCTGGGGGCCGTGGGTGGCATGACGCTCGGCGCCTGGATCGGCCCCGAATTCAGCACCCGTGAGTCGCTCGGGCGGGTCGCCGGATTCGTATTCGGCATGCTGGTCGGCTCCGCCGTGGGGCCGCCGCTGGCCGTGCACCTGGCCAACGACCGGCGCGGCTCCCTGGCGGCTGGGATCGGTGCGGGACTCCTGGTGGCCGCGGCTGGGATCGGTGGCGTGGCCCTCACGCATAGTGTGGTACCGCTGTTGATCGTACCCGCGGTGCAGATGGGGGTGGCGGTCTCGGTGGAGCGGCGGACATCGCCGCCGGCGGAGGGTGGCGGCGGGCCCTAGCCCTTCTCCTGCTCATCCTCCTTCTCCACCAGGATCGTCCCCCTGCAATTGTCCGCGCCGCAGGCGCACGGGTAGAGCGCCCGGGCCTCCTCGTCGTGCTCGTCCTCCAGCTCGAAATTGTAGTCGTAGGTGAGTTCCTCACCCGGATAGATGGTGCGCGCGGCTTCGATGAAGATGCGGCCGTCCTCATCCACCGCCTCGCAGTTCGGGTCGCAGGAGTGGTTGATGAAGGACGCCTCGTTGCCCTGCCGGCCCCCGTCGATCACGGTCTCCTCGTCCACGCTGAAGAGGAACGTGTGGTGGCGCTCCATCTCGTCGTCGGGGTAGCGCTCCTCCGCCTCCTCGTGGGAGACGCGCTCGCCCGTGTACTCGATGATGCGCGTCCCCTTGCGAATCTGACGCACGGCAAAGGCGCCGCGCCCCTGGATCGCGGAGCCGCGGATGATGAAGGGCAGTTCCCGCTGTTTTCGAGCCATCGTTCCGTAGTGCTTGTAAGGTGACCGGCCGCCGCACGAGCCGGACGGGCCGCGGCGGCGGCGCAGATTAGGGGCCGCGGGTCCCGCGCACCAGCCCCTTCATGCGACGAGGGTGCGCATGGCGCCGCGGCCCGGCACACGGCGTGCACCAGGACCGCCCCATGATGAAATGGTACCTCGCGGGCATGGTAGTGCTGGCCGTGGCGCTGGCCGCGGCGCTGGGGCTCGTGGACGCGACCGACGGGACGTCGGAAGCCCCGCAACGGGCTCCGGAGACCGCCGCCGCGGCGGACACCGCGCGCGCCGATGCCTGCACCGTGGTCCGGCCGCCGACGCGCCTCCCGCGTGAAGTCCAGGAAACGAGCGGCCTGGCGCTCGGCGCGGCGGGTGTGCTGTGGACCCACAATGACGCCGGTGGCCGTCCGGAACTATACGGCTTCGATACCGCCGGCCGGCTGGTGGCGCGCGTGGCGGTGACGGGCGCCGGTCTCACCGACTGGGAGGACGTGGATGCGGCGCCGTGCGGCCAGGAGGCCTGCCTGTTCATCGGGGACATCGGTGACAATGACGGCGTGCGGGACCATATCACCATCTACCGGGTCCCGGAGCCGGAGGACGGTCAGGAGGCCGTGCCGGCCACGGCCTACCACGCGCGCTACCCCGAGGGTCCGCAGGATGCGGAAGGCCTGATCGCCACCCCAGGCGGCGACCTCTTCATCCTCACGAAGGGGGCTCACGGGCCGGTCCGCCTTTACCGCATGCCGCGCACCCGGCAGGCGGGAGCCCTCCATCCGTTGGAGCTGGTGCGGGAGGTGGCGCCGCGGCCGAACCGGAGGAGCAATCAGGTGAGCGCGGCCACCGCCAGTCAGGACGGCCGGTGGGCCGCGTTCCGCACCTACGACACCCTCTACTTCTTTGAGGCCGACGCGCTGTTCGGGCCCGCTTCCGTCCAGCCGGCCGCCACGTTCGATCTGCGGCCGCTGGGCGAGCCGCAGGGTGAGGCCCTGGCCCTCGGCGCGGGGGGCGCGGTATGGCTTACGAGCGAGGCCGCAGGTGGCGGAGAACCCTTTCTCACCGGCCTTTCCTGCCCCTTCGAGGGCTGAGCGGCCCATGCGGCAGAGGTCTTGCATGGAGAGGGCCGCTGTCGCCCATCGGAAACCCCGAACCCTGCAGCGCATTTGACGCGGAATCGAACCCACGCAGGCCGCCGGCCCCGGCACGTGCCGATCATCCGGTTCATCGGGTACTACGTAGCGCTCGTAGGCGTTGCCGCCCTGCTGGCCACGTTCGTGCCGGCCGTGCAGCGCGCCTTCGTCTCGCCCATCGTGGTCCCGGGGATCGGCATGGACGCGGGCGCGCTGCTGGAGCCCGGCGCGCCGCTCACCGGCACACCGGCGGTGGCGCCGGGGCCGTTCGGCGGCAGCCTGGAGCGCGCCCTGACCACGGCGCTCGTCAGTCTGGGCCTGCTCGCGCTCATCATGCCCGTGTCGTGGGTCTACATGTACACGCGGCGCTTCCGCTACGACCGGGCGCTCGTCCAGTCCATCATCATCCTGCCGCTCGTGGTGGCCGGCATGGTCATGATCGTCAAGAACAGCCTGGCGCTGGCGTTCAGCCTGGCCGGCATCGTGGCCGCAGTGCGCTTCCGCAACACGCTGAAGGACCCACGAGACGCCGTCTACATCTTCCTCTCGCTGGGCCTGGGCCTGGCCGCCGGCGTGCAGGCGCTGGACATCGCGCTGGTGATGTCCCTCTCCTTCAACCTGGTGGTGCTGCTGCTGTGGCGCGTCAACTTCGGCGCGGTCTACAGCGGCGAGGAGGGCACGGGCGGCATGCTGGCCATCGGGGATCCCGGCCTGCGCCAGGCGCACACCCCGGACGCGCGGCGCAAGCTCGTGGAGAGCTACGCGGAGGCGGCCCGTGACATCACGGCGGACGGCATACTGCTGGCGTACGGCGTGGAGCCGGGTGCGGCCCGCACGGCCGTGGAATCCGCCATCAGCGGCCTGGGCAAGGACTGGGTCTTCTTGGAGCCCACGGCGGGGCGCCACGGCGTGATCATGCTGCCCGCGCTCATCCGCTTCAAGAAGAAGGCGTCACCCACCGACCTGCTGGCCGAACTGGACGAGTACTGGGCCAGTCACGTGGCGGCCGCCGAGTATGTGCCCTTCACCGTTGACGAGTATGACCGCAAATAGATCCGGGCACGGCTGGCGGGCCGCCCCGCTGGTCCTGGCCAGCGCGTGCCTGGCCGCCCTGCCCGCCACCGCCCAGAAGCCGGCGGAGCCCACCGCCATGGCGGTGGCCGGTCCACAGTACGAGGCCGGCGCGCTGAAGCGCCTGCTCCTGGGCGCCAACTGGCGCGCACTCTGGACCACACCCGTGCGTGTTCCCGTCCTGGACCTGGGCATGTACGCCGGCGGGCTGGAGCCCTTCGAGGAGGGCGGCCGGCAGAGCAGGACGCTCCATTTCCGGAACCCGGATGAGCGACGCTACATCTTCCGCTCGGTGGACAAGTACCTGCACCGGGAGGCGCTGCCGCCGGCGGTCCGCCACACGCTGGTCGGGGACGTGATCCAGGACGGCATCAGCGTGCTGCTGCCCGGCGTGGGCCTGATCATGGCTCCGCTGCAGGAAGCGGCCGGCGCGCTGCACAGCCCCTCCGAGTTCGTGGTGATGCCCGATGACCCCCGGCTCGGCGAGTGGCGGGAAACGTTCGCCGGCCTGCTCGGGCAGATCGAGGAGAACCCCGACGAGCTGCCGGATGACGAACCTGGCTTCGCGGGCTCCAGCAAGGTGGTCAAGACGGCGAGCATGCTGGAGCGGCTGGACGAGTCCACCGAGCACCGGCTGGACAGCCGGGATTACCTGGCGCTCCGCCTGGTCGATTTCCTGGTCAATGACACGGATCGCGGGGGCGATCAGTGGAAGTTCGCCGGCTTTCCGGAGGGCGACCGGTCCGTGTGGCGGCCGGTGCCACGCGACAACGACTTTGCCCTGCTCAGGTCAGGCGGCCTGTTCGGCTTCATCGCGCAGCTGGCCTACCCCAAGCTGGCCTCCCTGGATGACGGCTATCCGTCACTGGAGACGCTCACCTTCATGACGCGGGACATGGACCGGCGCCTGCTGGCGGACATTCCCCGGCCGGCGTGGGACAGCGTGGTGAGCGCGCTGCAGACCGCGCTCACCGATGACGTCTTGGCCGCCTCCATTGGCCGCCTGCCCGGGGAGTACCAGCCGCACACCGGCCACCTTGTGGCCATCCTCCGGACGCGCCGGGACCGCCTGCACGAGGTAGCCGACGAGTTCTACGCCATGGTGGCCAGTGAGGCGGACATCTTCACCACGGACGAGCCGGAGCGGGCGCGTGTGGAACGCCACAGCGACGGCGCCGTAAGCGTGAGGGTGACCAGCCTCGAAGACCCCGACCGGACGGTCTTCGAACGGCGCTTCGTGCCCGGCGAGACCCGCGAGATCCGCCTCTTCATGCGCGGCGGAGACGACCTGGTGGTGGTGCACGGCTCGTCGGCCGACGGCATCAAGCTGCGGGTCATTGGTGGGGACGGCGCTGACGTGCTGGCCGATTCCGTCGTGGCGTCCAGCGGCGCCGCCACCACCTTCTACGCGGACGATGACGACCGTGTCACGACGGGCGCCCGCACCGGGGTGGACCGGCGGCCTTTCGAGCATACGGCGCCCGGCCGTCCGGAGGACCTTTACGGCCTGTGCTGCGGTGAGGAGCCGGACGAGGAGGCAAGCCAGGCCGGCGACGAGGACGTGGAGCGCAGGCTGGCCGGCGCGCGCTACCGCGACTGGGGCTCCACCGCCGGCTTCGGGCCCGTGGTCGAGCACCGCAGCGGGGTGGGCATCGTGCTGGGCGTGGCGCACAGCCGCACGCGCTTCGGCTTCCGCCACGAACCGCACGAGTACACCATCGACGTACGGGCGCTCTACGGCGTGGAGAGTAGCAAATTCGCGGCGGAGCTGTTCGCGCAGTACCGCCCGGAGGACGCCTCCTGGGGAGTGGAGGCCGACGCGCACGCCTCGCAGTTCGAGTCCTTTCGCTTCTTCGGCTACGGCAACGACACGCCGGAAAGCGTCACGGGCACCCGCGTCCATCGTGACGATGTCCTGCTGCGCCCGGCGCTTTTCCGGGAGTTCGCGGCGGGGCGGCTGTCGGTGGGGCCCGTGGCTCGGTACGGGAAGCTGCGCTACGACGAGGGCAGCCTGATTGCGGGGGAGCCGCCACTGGGCAGCGGCACGTTCGGCCAGGTAGGCGCCTGGAGCCGGGCCGAACTGGCCATCGGCCCACGCTCCGATGCGCGCCCGGCAGGCGTGCGCGTGGAGCTGGAGGCGGCGGGCTATCCCGCCGCGTGGGACGTCCCCGAGGCCTTCAGCCGGATCGGCGGGATGATGCACGCCTACCTGCCCGTGCCGGGTGCCGGCGGCACTTTCCTGGCCGTGCGGGGCGGCGGCGAGAAGCTCTTCGGCAACTTCCCGGTGCACGAGGCGGCGTTCCTGGGCGGCCGGCACACCGTGCGCGGCTACGCCACGGACCGCTTCACCGGTGACGCCTCGCTCTACGGCAGCACCCAGCTGCACGTGCCGCTGGCCACCGTGGAACTGCTCGTGCGCGGCCAGCTGGGCGCGTTCGGGCTGGCGGACGCGGGACGGGTCTACGTGGACGGCGCCTCGCCCGGGGGATGGCACACGGCCTTCGGCGGCGGGCTGCGCTTCGCCTCGCTGGGGCGTGCGGTCAGCGTGAGCTACGTGCAGGGTGAGGGCGAGCGCGTCTACCTGCGGATGGGGCTGCCGTTCTGAGCATGAACAGCCAACGCGTGCTTCGTTTCACCGTGCCGGACCACGAGGCGCTCGGGCGCATTGCCACGGCGCCGCTGCCCCTCGAACTGCACGAGGTGGGCGCGGACCTGGATTTCTTCCGCATCGTCTACTTCGACACTCGGGCGGGTGACCTGGAGCGCAAACGCGCCAGTGTGCGCCTGCGCATCCGACCGGACGAGACGCAGCTGCTGCAGGTTGAGATCGACGCGCCCGCCGCCCGTGAGGATGGCGTGCTGCGGCGCCACGCGGAGGCCGACGTGCCGTCGCTGCCCGCCGCCGAGCTGTTCGCCGGCACCTCCGAGCCGGCCCGCATGCTCCGCGCGCTCGTGGACCCCGCGCACCTGAAGCCGGCCTTCGAGCTGGAGACGGTACGGCAGGTACGGATGGCGGCGCCCGCGGCGGGGGGCGCGGAGACGATCCGCTTCTCCTTCGATGCCGTCACCGTCCGCAAGGGCAGCGTGAGCGGCGAACTGCATGAGCTGGAAGTGGCCATCAAGGCCGGTGAGCCGGTGGGGTCCTACGACGGGCTAGTGGAGGACATCGAGCGCGCCTTCGGCGTCCACCTCACCCTGGCGGACACGGTGGCGCGGGCGCGGCGGCTGCTTGATCAACTGACGATGGACCGGCTGGAGCAGGACGTGCGCGGCGCGCGTGAAGTAGCCGTCGTCGCTTATCAAGGGGGCCGCATTGCCCTGGCGCGAAACGGCAGGGAACTCCGCATCCCCACGGGCGGTGGGTCGGGTCAGGAAGCGTGCCGGCGCGTGCTGCGCAACGTGTTCGGCAAGGCCTACGCGCGCATCCGCCTGCTCGGCACCAGCGCCGGCGTGGAGGCGCGGCCCGGTCTGGAGGTATGGTTGGCGGAGGGGCTCACCCACAACGATGGCGAGTGTGACTGGCTGCCCCTGGACGACGTCCTGGAGCGGGTGGGTTCGCCGCGCCTGCGCGACGCGCGTACGCTGGCCGCCCTGCACACCATCGCGCGCTCGGATCTGGCCGTGCGCGCGGCCGACGGCGGCGATCTCACCGCCCGGGCGCCGGCCTACCCGATCTTCGCACGGGCGGTATCCAAGGCCAAGGTGGACGCCATGCTCGAGCAACCCGAATCGGAGAAGGTGGCCTCCGAGCTGCTGCTCAACCCCGAACTCAGCCGGCTCTCCTTCGACGAGCGCATCCTCTTCATGGCCGAGGACGAGCGGACACCGCTCCTGGAGCGGGTGCGTTTCCTGTCCATGTTCGGCCAGCGGCTGGATGACTTCTTCATGACCCGAGTGGCCGAGTTCAAGCAGGAGCTGGCCGCAAAATCCACGGAGACCACCCCGGACGGCCTGAGCGCCGGCGAGCAGCTGGACGTGGTCCGGATCCGGGCACGCCAGGTGGCGCGGCGCGCCTACCGGATACTCGGTGACCAGCTGCTGCCCACCCTGGAAGCCAACGGCATCCACGTGCTGGCCTGGCACGAACTGGGGGATGAGGACCGCGAGCACCTGCGGCAGAACTTCACCGCCAAGGTGGAGGCGGTAACCACGCCGGTGATCGCGGACCCCACGCATCCCTTTCCCCACATCCGGAACCTGCGGCCGGCCATTGCCGCCACGCTGCGGCTGCCCGAGAGCCGGGACGAGCACTTCGTGGCCATCGAGCTGCCCAGCGGGCTGCCGCGCTTCGTACCCCTGCCCGACGGCTGCCGCTTCGTGCCGCTCGAGGACATCATCCTGGCCTCGCTGCCGAACCTCTACCCCGGGCTGGAGCTGGTGCAGGCCAACACCTTCCGCGTGACGCGGAGCGGGGTCATCGAGCTGCAGGAGGAGCCGGCGGGCGGCGTGTTGAGCGCCATCGAAGAGGAGATCGAGCGGCGGCCGTTCGGTGACGTGGTCCGGCTGGAGGTGCAGAGCGCCATGCCGGCCGCCGTGCGGGATCGGCTGCTGCGCGAGCTGCAGTACGAGCGCCCCGACGTGGAGTCCAACCTGTCCGTGGCGGACGTGCACGTGGTGGATGGCCTCGTGGACCTGGCGGCGCTGCGCGAGCTGGCCGCGCTGGAGGTGCCCGCCCTGCACTTCCCGCCCCAGGAGTACTACAGTCCACTGGCAGCCGACCGACCGGTGCTGGACCAGATCCGCGAGGGGGACGTGCTGCTGCGCTTTCCGGAGCATTCCTTCGACGACACGCTCGAGCGCTTCATGGCGGAGGCGGCGGAGGACCCGAACGTGGTGGCCATGAAGATCACGCTCTACCGCACCAACCCCGACTCCCGGCTGGTGCGCGCCCTGGCGGACGCCCGCAGCCAGGGCAAGGACGCCTTCGCGCTGGTGGAGCTGAAGGCCAGCTTCGACGAGCGGCGCAACATCGAATGGGCGCGCGCGCTGCAGAACGGGGGCATCCACGTGGTCTTCAGTCCCGCCAACATCAAGGTGCACGCCAAGATCGCGCTGGTGGTGCGCAAGGAGGAAGACGGCC
>Ga0214473_10000435_pt1 | contig 58845 bp, 56 predicted proteins | sample RVTome_7_FD_203509 | JGI IMG/M metagenome (GOLD analysis project Ga0214473, IMG submission 203509) | Soil microbial communities from uranium-contaminated site in the Upper Colorado River Basin, Wyoming, United States - RVT98D197 | ecosystem: Environmental > Terrestrial > Soil > Contaminated >... | reverse complement strand
AGTACTGCCTTTGATACTTTTGATACCCTTGATACTTTTGCTACTTTGTCAATTGCTTCCTCCGGTGTATTAAACCTGATAACGGAATGGGGTTCCGCAAACCTAGTTTCGGTATCACCAACCGCTAATCCTATCTTTTTCCTGCCGTAATCAATGGCTAGTATTCTCATTGTTTTGTTCTACAAAATCTTGGGCTTCGGTTGCCGGAACAAGGCGAGCACGCACAATCAACCTTTTCGGTTTTAGAGGGTGTCCGGGTGGAGTACAAGTCACAAGCGTCAAATAAGAATCTTTAGTGTCTTGCTCAAGAATTTGAATATCCTCCGGTTTAACCTCAAACATGCTCTCTACTTCATATTTATAAGAAATGCCATCGTAGGCAACATATACGTCGTCCCCTTTTTCCAGTTTTTGAAGAGTTGAAAAAATTGATATGTAATTTTTGGGGTTATAAAATATGGGAAGTATCGAATGTCCAAAAATTACTGAGTTGCCAATTTTCCCCGGCACTTGGGTCCCCGGATACTGAATTAAACTGTCAGATAAATCCTCACCTCCTATAGATACTGTCGCATTCTCTATTCCTAAAGCAGGAATCGAAATCGAATACTTTTCTACATTCTGTGATTCGAACTCCTCTTTTTTCGCACCGCGAGGAAACCAATTGCTTGCTTTTGTAAAATCATAACTTTCTAAAGTACTCTTGTCATCAATAACTACGGGACTAATAAGGTCAGGGTATTTTGACCTAGCCACAATTTCATACGAGGCAATCGGATAAATAACAGATGCTAGAATGGTTACTCCGGACAAACCCCAAACAATTCCACAGATTCTAAGAATTTTTTTATTCATTTCTCTCCCGTTATCTCTACTTCCAAGTGGTCTGCAACATGAGGTAGAGTTCCTAAACGACCCGGGAATCTGGGTTTATTAAACGTTATCTCTGCCCTGGCAAAACCTGGAATTTCGCTTTTTAGATAACTCTCTACAACTTTTGGATATTTACCGATAATTTTTTCCTCAATGTTATCAGGATTCACCTCCGGAAGTAGATTGGCAATAACACTTGCTCTCAGTTGAAAAACCCCATTCTCCTTCCCAAGAAAATCAAATTCTATATCTACCTGTTCGCTTCTTAATACGTAACCTTCCGGAATTTTATCCTTGAGAGCTTCTTTCGATAATTCGAATAAATCATCTTTTTTAATTGCGATTGCCGTAGCATCTAGGGTTAAAGAAAGCTTTAATGTCGACGCTTCATCTCCAACTTTATTGCTAAAAGTTTTAGCAGAAGACGTTGCGCTAAACGTCTCTTCTATATAGTTTTTGTCTTGGGATAACTCCTGCTTAAATTGGGATGAAATTTTTTCGTCAAGTTCGTCTGCCAATTCTTCTTCCAAACTTTCTTGGTCTTCAGCCGATACGGCACTTATCTCACGACTTGTACCCCCTGAAAATGAATTCTCATTTTTGGCTTCAATATCGGAGATAGAATAATTCCTGACGCTAAAATTAGAACCTCCTGCCATGTTGTATTGGGCTCCTATCTCTATCGCCGTCACTTGAGCTTTAGATGTACCCGGAGTACCCGCACTACCACTTGCAACCGCAACCTCGTTATCCAATGTAAATTCAAGATTGTTGGGTCCAATTAATACGGTACCATCGTCAAAGCTTATCTGTGACCCTACGCGGTATAGGGTTACTTCTCCTTTGGCTTTTTCTCCAACGGTTTTGGAACCTGTCGTTGATTTAGTTTTTTCACCCGATAAAGATTCTGACAATACCTCTCCAGGAATAATTTTTTCAGACAAATTTGGCGAAGTAAGACTTGGGTCGACAGTTATTTCCACTCTTTCTTCTTGTTTTTTAGTAGAAAGATATACCAAAACGGTGGCTTTTGGATAAAACCACCAAGCGCCAATAACTCCAATAATTAAAATGATAAAAAACACTACACCGTATGACAAAGTTTTTTTACCTGATGAGTCTCCTTTACTCATACTGCCTGACATCACTAATTTATTAAATACTTTGTCTTTAAGTAGATTAATTTTCCCAACAAAAATTTTGAAATCAAAAATTTTAGATTTAGATTTTCCCTCTATCTGCTCTTTCTCTCCTTGCGCATCTTTTGGCTCCTCGGTATCCTTAATAGTTGTTATATCTTGCCCTACTGCAAATCCAAGCTCCTGGGCACTCACGGAAGTATCGGGAGATATAACATTTTCAATCTCCTTATCTTCTTCCAAACCCGCCTCTTCTTCGAGTTTCGCAACAGAAGTTACATTTGCTAGCTCCGATGCTCCTGCTAAAGACACCGCATCGACTTTTTGTTTTGGATCAAATGACTCTATCTTGGGAGTATGTAAAAATTTTACCTTATCCACATCATCCCAATTTGCTTTTAATAAAGTCTGCTTAACTTCATCAATTTCTCCCTCTTTCCCGTCATAGAGTATAAAACGGGAAGGAAGAGAGCCTTCTTGGGAAAATCGAACCAATCCTTCAATCACGTCATCGACAATAGATAAACTACGCGCAACTGAAGTAGTACCCATTAATTTTCCGAGTCTGAAAACAGATATTTCTAATTCTTCTTTTGAAATTCCCAAAACACATCCGTTTAGAGGGCTACCTTCCTCGCTTTTAATAAAGTGGGAAATCGCTTCCGGCAGAACCACAAATCCGACTGGAGTAAGCGACAATTCAGAACAAATTTCCTTTATTTTTCCAATATGACCTTCACTTATCTCGCCTTTTGAAACCCAGGCAGAAACCACACCGAAAACAGCTTTTGATGGTTCATTCCCCTCTTCGGGTAAATTTTGAACAGAAGACGTGAGGGAAGTGTCTACTGCTGAAACTAACTCCTCAGGAAGCTCCCAAGCGGTAGGGGGCGAAGAAGAAATTATTTGAGCTTTTTCTTCATTTATCCTCCAAATACCTGTCTGTACCCAACCAGGTTCAATAACAATCGCCCAATAATATTCTTTGGGTTCATCATTTTTATTAGACAGGATATCTTTTATGGACATCGATTTTAACTAAAAGCTCAAATGTAATAACTCAAATCTATAACTCAAAACTAATAACTTTATTTGTGAATCAAACAATATAAGATTTAAGTTGCAGATTTTAGTTCTTAGTTCTCAATTACGGCGTATATTCTCATCAACCCAGCTCCAATTTTCTCCTGCTTCTTTATTTTAACACGGCCGATTGCGCCGGTTCGCTTTACATGAGGCCCCCCGCAAACTTCCTTAGAAAACCACTCGCCATTCGGATCACCAATTGTATAAACCTTTACCTTTTCCCCATACTTTTCTCCAAAAAAAGCAAGAGCTCCTTCCTTAAGTGCGAAATCCAGATTTTTCTCCTCATATGATACTTGTAAATCTTTTTTTATCTGCTCATTGATCATGCTCTCGACCTTTCTTAACTCTTCGTCTGTCAATTTTTTGGGGTAAGAAAAGTCAAAACGCAATCGCTCTGCTGTAATATTTGAACCTTTTTGTGTAACAGTCTCACCCAATAACTTTCTTAAAGAAGAATGTAGTAGATGAGTCACAGTATGTAATTTTTTAACTTCTTCCGAATGGTCAGCAAGTCCTCCCTTAAACATTCCGGAACTAGCGGTTCTTGATAACTTTCTGTGTTTTTCAAATTGTTTTTCAAACACTTTCTGGTCAATCTTTTGACCGCGCTCTTTGGCTATCTCTTCGGTTAATTCCAGAGGAAAACCGTAGGATTCATAAAGAAAGAATGCTTTCTTACCATCTAATTCCCCAAACTTTTCGAGCTCGCGTAACCCTTTTGAAATTGTAGATAGAAACTTTTCTTCTTCTTCAGTTAAAACTTGACGTATGTAATCGGATTTCTCAGACAATTCCGGATACGTATCTTTATACGTCTCTATCGTAGCGTCTGCAATTTTTGTTAAAAACTTTTCATCTTTCCCCAACATTCGTCCGTAACGAGTTGCTCTTCTTATTAGCCTCCTTAATACATATCCTCTTTCCTTATTAGAAGGGATAACTCCATCTGATATTATGAAAGTGGCGGCTCGTACATGGTCGGCGATTATTCTGTGGGCTTTTTCATTTCCCTTATATTTGGTTTTTGTCTCTTCTTCAATTGACGAAAGTATATTTCCCCAAAGGTCTTCTACTTTATAATCGTCGTCTAACCCTGACAATACCGCAGTTGTTCTATCTACCCCCATCCCGGTATCAACGTTTTTCTGCTTCAGGGGTGTAAATTTTCCTTCTTTTGTCTTCTCATATTCCATAAAAACATCATTCCAAATTTCAAAAAAGCGACCGCAATCATCTCCCGGTTTGCAGTCTTTGCCATGAGCATATCCTGTTGTGTCATAAAACATTTCAGTATCCGGACCGCACGGTCCGGTTTCTCCTGCAGGACCCCACCAATTATCCTTTTTCCCGTAAAAAAATATCCTACCATCAGGTATTCCCAAACTCTTCCAGTTGCTTGCCGATTCCATATCTCGAGGGGCATCTGAATCGCCTGCAAAACAAGTTACCCAAAGTCTTTTTGAATCTAGCGATAACTCTTTAGTTAAAAACTCATAAGACCAGAAAATTGCATCACTTTTCCAATAATCTCCCAAAGACCAATTGCCTAGCATCTCGAAAAACGTATGGTGAGATGTATCTCCAACCTCATCAATATCGACAGTCCTCATGCTTTTTTGAATACTTGTGAGTCTTTTACCCATGGGGTGTGGTTCACCCAAAAGATATGGCACGAGGGGGTGCATACCAGCAGTTGTAAATAAAACTGTAGGGTCATTTTCGGGGACTAGTGGAGCAGAGGGTATAATCGCATGCCCTCGGGTCTTAAAAAAATCAAGATATTTTTGCTTTAAATCGGAGGCTTTCATCCTGCTTGAATTATATCTAGAATATAACCTGTTATCTAGATTTCATTAAATTGAGTACTCCATGAAGAATTACTTTCTAACCCGAAGACTGGGGTTCTTGAAAATTACCTTGCTCTCTTGTCTCGCTTTTCTTCTTTCTCTTAAAAAGCTCCAAAATTCCTGTCAGTTTTTCGGGTCTAATTAATCCTCCTCCCAAAATCGAATCCTCCAAAATACTGTTTAATCTTTTTACAGTACGCCTGACGTCAGTAAATATCAAAATAACCTGAACTCCGACAACAATAAGTAATATTGTTAAGGTAGCGATTACAATTACTAAAAGTGTTTGAATACCTTCCACAATAAAAATTTCTAATTTCTAATTAACCTAATTTCTAAATGTTTAGGTCAATTAGTCATTAGTTCAATTAGATCAATTTACTTTAAATTACTTTCAAAGACTAGGCAGCAGACAAGGTTCTATTCTAATTTAACATCAATTTTTCTTACCACCAATGTTTCTTTTCCAGAACGGGAAATAGCCTTTACTTCAATTTCGGATGTGTCTTCAAGTATTTCAATTTCAGCATAAAACATACCGTCTTCCTCAACTATAACAGGTTGATTATTAACTTTAACAACCACCTCCGGCTCAGTTTTACCTGATACTATAAGCAAAGGGTGTTTTACAACTTCCTCCTCGTACGGAGTAATAACTTCTAACGAAGGCGGACTGATAAAATCTACATATTGATAACCTAAATAAGAAAGTATTATTAAAGTAAAAGCCGCGACTGCAGCCAAAAAAGTCGCCTTCGGACTCCATAAAATTTTGGGAGATACGTCAGGTTTTGGATTTATCCTAAGACTTTTCGGAGGATAATCGCGCCGGAACTTTGCAAGCGTTCCCCTGACGTCAATTTTGAGTACTCCGGCTAAACTTCTTACAAATCCATTGACAACGGGGTACTCAGGCAGCTTTTCCCAATCCTCTTTTTCTATCGCGGCTATGAATTCCTTTTTAATTTTTGTTTCTTCTTCGAGATGTGTAAAAGTTAGCTTTCTTTTAACACGCGCTTCTTTTAAAACCTCTCCTATTGTCCTCATTTTTAAATTTGATTACTACTCGGAAGGAGTTTGATGGGTAGCCGCTCCCGCTAATACTTCATTAGCGTTTTGGATAAGAACTTCCCTCGGTTTTGAACCGTCTGACGGACTAACAACTCCCGCAGCTTCCAGTTGGTCGAGTATCCTGGCTGCTCTTGCATAGCCTACCGATAGTCTTCTTTGAAGTAAAGACGCGGAAGCTTTTTCATACTGAACAACTAATTCCAATGCTTCACGAAAGTGCTCATCAAGATCACCGTCAATGCCTGCAACTTGTGTTGTACCTGGCTTTGGCATAGAAACTACTTCTTCCGTATATTGAGGAGTAACGCCTTGGTTTTTGAGAAAATTCACAAGCTCTTTTGTTTCTTTGTCTGAAACATATGCACCCTGAATCCTCAGCGGCTTCGCCTGCTCGGGAGGTAAATAGAGCATGTCTCCCTTACCTAATAACTTTTCCGCTCCTTGCATATCGAGTATCACTCGCGAGTCCACCTGGGAAGCAACCGCAAAGGCTACTCGACAGGGAATGTTGGCCTTAATCAACCCAGTAATAATGTCGACACTAGGTCTTTGTGTCGATAAAACCATATGAATTCCTGTAGCCCTGCTCATTTGGGCAATTCTGGTTATCGAATCCTCAACCTCGACAGGCGAGAAAAGCATGATATCCGCTAGTTCGTCTACTACCAATACTATATAAGGGAGTGCTTGGAAACCGCTCATTTCGTTATACCCGTCGATGTTTCTTACACCCCCTTGTGCAAAGATTTTATATCGTCTATCCATTTCAGAAAGAATCCAACGAAGCGCAGAAACTATTTTGTCGGGTTCAACAATAACAGGCGTCAATAAATGTGGAATGCCATTGTAACCTGTAAGTTCAACGCGTTTGGGATCGACTAAAATTAGTTTAACTTCGGAAGGTGCAGCACGATATAAAATCGTATTTAAAAATGAATTTATGCCAACGCTTTTTCCGCTACCTGTTTGGCCCGCAATCAGAACGTGTGGCATTTTCGCCAAGTCGGCAACCACTGCATTACCTGATACGTCCAATCCCAGGGATACAACCAACTTCGATTGGCTTTGATTCATTGTTTCCGACTCCAACATCTTCCTTAGCGGAACAAATTCGGGGCTTCTGTTTGGTAACTCAATACCAACTAAAGAACGGCCGGGGATTGGTGCTTCAATTCTTATAGTTCCGGTCGGGGCAGCTAAAGCCAAAGCCAAGTCGCGCTCCAGGGCGGTTATTTTTGAAAGTTTAGTTCCAAGTGCAACCTCCAATGCATATTGAGTAACGGCAGGTCCTAAATTTACTTCGACAACCCTCGCGGTAATTCCAAAAGATTCAAGGGTCTGCTCGATGACCGCAGCGTTTCCTTTAATATCGCCCCTGTCTGCTTTACCGGTTTTAGTATCTGAAAAAATATCGATTGACGGATATTTCCAAACTTTATCCTCTCCGGGAACGTTGCTTACTAGTTTAGGGGCAAGAGGGGCTTGGGGTAATTGTTTTGAAACTATCTTTTGCGAGGAAGCTTCTGAAACCGGACCCCCTGAAACTTTCAGTACTTTTTTACCTAGGTTTGACCCCTTTTTAAACTTACCTTCACCGACGGTGTACCCCTTAATTAATTTAATAAAAGAAAGGATTAGTGCCAAAACTTGGTCTATAGATGTATTAAAAAGGATTATTAAACCAACAATTGTTGTGCCCAATAAAACTATAAATGCACCAAACGGAGTTATTAAAGTCGCCACACCTCCCCAGGCTGATTCGCCTAATTCACCGGCTCGGCTAAGAGAAAGAAGTGAAATGAAAAACAACAGTGCACCAACCAAAACATTTGGCGCGGCAATAGGAATTTTTACTTTTGATACTAAAAGTCCGAATGTTAAAAAGATAAACGGGAGAAAAATCGTTGTCCAGGAGAATTGTTTAACTAAAAACTCATTAAGTTTAATCAAAATTAATCCCTGTCTTGAAAACGAAACTATAACCAAACCGGCAAGCGTAAAAAAAACAATTTGGGCAATAGAAAAAACCGTTGCCGGTTTAAGCCTCAATCTGAAAGCTCTTTTGCTTTTTACTCTCCTTTTATGCTTTTTAGCCATGTTAATTTATTATACAGTAAAATTTGGAGTACTCGTGGAGGCTACTCTGTTTTGTCGCCTTCTATAGAAACTACTGCGGAACCCTCTTTAAGCTCAAACCATATGTCAGAAACCCTGACTCCTAAATTTCTTTGCTGAAATTCGTAATTCAGTCCTTCTTCTAACGTTTCTATTGGTTTCATTAATTTGCGATTTAAAAAAACTTTAGCCGCTTGGACCTGAATTTTTTGGCTCAAAGATAGTTTGCCACGGGGTACAACTTTAATTTCAAGTTTCTTCTGTGCCAACTTTCCAACCTCGGTCGTTCTACCGACAACGTAATTTATACTTAAATCTACTTCGAATGGCGCTGCAATTAATGAATTCGCCTCAAAAGATAATTCGTTTCTTTTGAGATTAAACGAGGTAATTGATGTTTCGCCCTTGACTACCTTTTGTTTAGAGTATAAACCGCCCATTGACCTCTGAAAAATTTCAGAAACCTCTTGCTCACTTAATTCTTTATTAAATTTTCCAGAAAATTTAATTTCATCTGCAATTTCGTCTAACATTGTCTTTTCAGGAATTACCTCTGATGGCGGGCTTATACCCTCCGTTTCGACTGTTTCAATTTTAGCCCCCTCAACATTTTGCACCTCTTTATCGGTTTTTACGGTTTCACTTATAACTATGGGCGCGGACTTTTCAACCTCGCTTTCAGTGTGCTCTACTTGCCTACCGGCAGGGATAACCTGTTCTACTTTTTCTACTTTTTCTTCAGGTTTCTCGCCCACTGGATAATCATCGGGGATTCCCTTAACTAGTGCGTAACCTCTTTTCTCCGCAAGTTTGTGATGAATTTCTAATCTTTTTGAAAAAATATCAGCATACTCCTTCAATAACTGACTTTTTTCTTCTAATGAATCTGTTTGTAGCAGTCGGGCAACACCTTCCAACTCCCGATTATATTTAACATAATTTTCGTATAAATTGTCGTAATTCTTAGCCGGCTCATCGACTCCGACTCTTTCGTTTAAGTATTGATTATAAAACCTAAGTCCCGATTCCCGTTCGTCTAAAGCAATTCTTAAATTATTTTCTTGTTTTTCAAATTTTGTCTTATCTGAAGGTCCTGATATGCTCTTCCTATTCGCAGTTCTTTTCTTCTTATCTTCTTCAGTTCTAACCACTCTCTCTCTAGCGTCAAAATAATACTGCCAAGCTTCGGCAACGTTTTTTTCTCTATTTTTAATTAGTTCTTCAAAATATGGAATTAGCATTCCCTGCTCAACCCGACTTTGCTCATATAACTCTTGGTTCAACTTTTGATGCCTCTCTATTTTTAGGCCTTTTTTCCGCTCCGCATTAATATCTTCGGTAATTTTGAGTTTTGCACCTTTAAGAGACTCTACACCGTTTCTCACTAAAGGTGTGCCACCAACCCTCATGCCCCCAGCGTCAACTTCTTCCAACATTATCTCTTTGCTATCCTTATCCCACCAATAAAGAAAATAGCCCTCTTTCCCATTTTTCGTATTTCGGACGTTAACCAATTCGTAAAATTGAGCTTGTGGTCTTAGTTCAAAAGGCAACACCTCGTCTTGCGTTCTTCTTTCTAGGCTTTCTGTTTCTTCAACCATCGATACTATTATATACTTTTATATACTTTCGGATTCAGTTATTTGTGAAGTTTTAATCCTAAATTTCTACAATAACTGGAAGAATCATAGGGCGGCGGCCGGTTTCTTTGTAGAAAAACTTTTCCAAAAAATCGATTGTAATATTTCTGGCCGACATTTTTTCAACTTTTCCTCTTCTTTCAATGTTTCTTGCCAATTCCCGTCCAGCATTAATCAAAAATCCTTTCTTTTTCTTTTCAAAAACGAATCCCCGACTTATAATCTCAGGTTGGTTTATTAATCTACTATTTTTTCTATCAACGGAAATAAGCACAATTGCAACACCTTCCTGTGCTAAAATCGCCCTGTCTCGCAACACAACATTACCCACATCTCCGATCCCCAATCCGTCTACTAAGACGTCTTTAACCGGAATTTTACCCGCTTTTTTCGCAATACCATTTGAAAATTCGACTATCTCTCCGGGCATTAACTCAAAAACCTCCTGAGGTTTTGCTCCCATCGTTGCCGCTATATCCCGATACGCCCTCATGTGCCTTACGGTTCCCCCGATTGGAATAAAGTAACGCGGAGAAGCCAGCGCAAAAAGTGTCTTTATATCTTCCTGACTGCCGTGTCCCGATACATGCAAATCCTCTTGCAAATCATAATAGTGTACGTCTGCGTCAATTTCTATCAATTTGTCTACAAGCAAGTCTACGTTAGCTTTTGAACCTGGAGGTGCGGGATCTGACGAAAATATGACGGTGTCATGAGCATCGATCGAAAGCGTATCGTGTTCGTCCATAGTTACTCGATAAAGAGCGCTTCCCGGCTGACCGTAGCTTCCAGAAATAATATACATTCTTTCATCTTTAGGCAGTCTTGCCATCTGCTTTGAGGTAAGGACGGCTTGTGATGGATATTTTAAAAACCCGAGGTCCTTTGCAATCATTGCTTTTGCTTCTGTTGAACGACCTATAAATGAAACTCTCCTTCCCAATCTCGTAGCAACATTTATTGCCTGCTGCATACGGGAAATATTAGAAGAAATTGTTGTAAAGTAAACTTGGCCGGTTGCGCGCCTCACGATATTTTCTATTCTTCCTTCAATTTGTTTCTCACTTTCAGTGTAGCCCGGAGTCGTTGCACCTAGACAGTCTGAGGCAACAGCAAGTACTCCTTTATTTGCAAGCTCGGCTGCCTTTCCGATATCAAATGGTTTCTCATCAACAGGTGTCCAATCAAACTTATAATCAGCTACATGAAGTACTCGTCCATCGGGCGTGTCAATTGCAAAGCCAACTCCCCCTGGAACTGAATGAGAAACTCTAAAAGGAGTTACTTTGAAACTTCCGAGAGTTATAACATCACGTTCGGAATCAAATACTCTCAAATCCACCCCTTTAACCTTTTGGTCTACCAACTTATTATCAATAAATCCTGCTACAAGTTTTGTAGCATATACAGGAACCTTAACATCTTTCAATAAAAAGGGTAGTGCTCCTATATGGTCTTCGTGACCATGAGATATTAATATCCCCTTAAGTTTACTTTTATTTTCTTTAATATAATCAAAATCCGGGATGACTAAATCGACTCCGTACATTTCCGTTTCCGGGAATCCCACACCACAATCAACTACTATCATTTCCTTATCACCACCGCCTCCCCTAATATATTCATAAATATAAAGATTCTCGGTAACCGCTGTTGTGCCTGATAATGCTATGAATCTAAGTGACATTTAGGTTAATTAAAAGCTCAAAGTAAAAAGTTAAAAATCAAATAATTAATTTCATACCAGTTGCATCTGTTCCACTTTGTTTTTCTCTTTATCCAATTCTTCCTTAATCCCTTTAATTATTTCAGGAATTCTAAGAAAATCATCTTTTATTTTTTGCATTACTTCACCGCTTCTTAGCGCGGCCGCCGGGTGAAACATCGGAATAATTGTAACACTTTTACCTTTCCAGTTTACAACTTGTGGTTTTCCATGAATAGAGCTGATTTTAACCCCCGGTAAAAATTTTCCCATCGAAAATCTACCTAAAGTAACAATAACTCTCGGGTCTACTAAATCGATTAACTTATCCACGTAAGGTTGAAATAAAGAAATTTCTTCAGGGGAGGGATCTCTGTTTTGGGGAGGACGATAGCAGATTACATTTGATATAAAGACATCCTCCCTGGGTAGTTTTATAGATAAAAGTAATCTATCCAGAAGCTTTCCCGCCGCACCAACAAAAGGACGTCCTTGTTTATCTTCCCAAAAACCAGGTGCTTCACCGATGCACATAATATCCGCACTCAAATTACCCTCCCCTAAAACAAGATTTGTTGCACCGTTTCTTAATGGAAGACCTGTGTCTTCCCTCATAACTTTTTTTAAATCGTCAAAAATCTTTTGTTTATCTTCGCTCATGATTTAAGCACTAACTTACAAATAATTACAATGACTGTTTCGGGAGAAATTCTTTAATGTTTTCTGAAGTAATTTCAAAAGTCTTCCCCTGTTCATTAACCACCTTTCTTGCCACTTTTCTTACAACCCCTTGAATTGTTCTTTCCAGTGTTCTTGTCCCTGCATCGAACCCCAAAGGACGGACAATTAACGCCCAAACTTCATCATCAATAGTTAACACGCCTTCCTCAATTCCCGAAGTTTTTAATATCTTTGGCAACATGTATTTTTTGCCAATTGTAATTTTTTCTTCATCCGAATAAGAAGGCATCTCAATAGGTTCAATTCTATCAAGAACTGCTGTCGCAATATTATGAGTATTATTGGCAGTTGTAATAAATAATGCTTCAGATAAATCAATCGGAAAGTCTATGTAATGGTCTACAAATGCACTGTTTTGCTCGGGATCCAGAAGCTCCACCAAAACACCCATTATTGAAGACCTTCCTTCTTCTGTCACTCTGTCAATTTCATCCAAAAGAATTACCGAGTTTTTACTTTGAGTTACCCTTAGCGCCTTAATTATTTTCCCGGGTTCAGCTTCCGGTTTCATTCTTGATTGACCCCTTAAATCTAATGGGTCTCCCATGCCGCCGAAAGGTATTCGAGCAAATTTTCTGCCTAGTGTTTCTGCAATCGAGGCTGCAATTGTGGTCTTTCCAGTACCAACAAGTCCCACAAAACAAAGGATTGGTGCACGTACAACTTCATCCAGGTTGCCTTTTTCCTCATTCAACTTCATTACAGAAATATATTCAAGTATTCTGTCTTTTATTTCGGCTAAACCATAATGATTTTTATCTAAAATCTTTCTTGCCCTTTCAAGGTCTAGCTGGTCTTGGGTTCGCGTATTCCAAGGAATTGATGCAATCCAATCAATGTATCTATTTATCCTGTCAAACTCGGGTAAAAATGTAGGGGAGTCGGTAAGTTTAGATAACTGGTCAAGACGCACTAAAACTTTAGACTTAAGTTCAGTTGGCAAATCGGCTTTCTTTACTTGGTCATCAAGTTTTTTTATTTGTTCACCTGCAGCATCCATTGTAAATATTAGAAATTAGTTATATAGAAAATGGAAATTAGTTATGGAGATTAGAAAATAGAAAATAAGCAAAGCTTGTCTCTGCGATATAAGCAAAGCTTACGTCTTTAACGTAGATCAAATCCCAATTTCCAATATCCAATTTCAATTACCAATTTCTAGTTTCTAAACAACTAATATCTATCTTCCAGTTATATTACTTTACCATAAAGTAAATTTGCTTCGAAGTAGGCAAAATTATGAAAAGTCTTTCTTATCTAAAAGCCGACTTGTGGGAAAATGGGGTCCGGACCTTCTCTCGCCGTGCATATTTCTATTTCTATCTCTTCCTCCCGGATTGAATCCTCTTTGACGGTCTCTTTGGAAATCTCGGCCCCTCGTTGAATTTCTTTTTTCTCTTTCTTTTTCCCTGTCCAAAATCATTGACAGATTTATCCTACCCATACTATCAATTTCTTTCACTCTTACTTTTACCTTACTTCCTAAATTAACCAGTCTTTTGGGATCCTCAACATATTCCAAAGACATATCAGAAACGTGCACAAGTCCTTCTTTCCCGGGAAGAACCTCAACAAAAGCTCCGTAAGGTTCTATTCTTTTGACAACGCCATCATAAATTTCATCCGGCATAACTTCTTTAACCAAAGCTTCGACCTTTTCAATAGCGCTTTTCAAACCCTCTTCGGTTATTGATGAAATAAATACTGAGCCATCTTCTTCAACATCTACTTGTGCGCCGGTTTCTGCTATTATCCCTCGTATTGTTTTACCTCCCGGCCCGATTAGTTCTCCAATTTTGTCTTTAGGAATATTTATAACTTTTATCTTTGGTGCATATTTGGAAACAGACAGCTTAGGCGAAGCTATCGCTGTCTCCATAACTTTTAATATCTTTTCTCTTGCGACGGCAGCTTTTTCAAACGCAGACTCTAAAATCGGCAGAGTAAGATTTACTGTCTTAACGTCGAGTTGAAGTGCTGTAATTCCTTCTTTTGTGCCAGCTATTTTAAAGTCCATATCTCCGCTGTTGTCTTCTATCCCAACTATATCTGTTAAAACCGAGAATTTTTTCTCGCTTTCGACAATCAAACCCATAGCAATACCTGCAACCGGTGCTTTAATCGGTACTCCTGCATCCATCAAAGAAAGAGAGGATGCGCATGTTGAAGCCATCGACGTCGAACCGTTTGAAGATAGAATCTCTGAAACTACCAAAATTGTATAGGGAAATTTCTCCTCGGAAGGAATTACAGGTAAAAGTGCCCGTTCGGCTAGTGCTCCATGTCCTATTTCACGCCTTGAAGGATAACCTATTCTTCCGGTTTCTCCTGTAGAATATGGAGGCATAGTGTAGTGATGGATATAACGCTTAGTTTCTTCACCGACTGCCGTTTCGATTGATTGCTCAAGCGAAGGCGCCCCTAAAGTTGTAATTGTCAAAGCTTGAGTTTGTCCTCTTGCGAATATTGCCGAACCGTGTGTTCTTGGAAGAAAGCCTATTTCAGCTGACAATACTCTGATATCGTCGTGTTTTCTCCCATCAGGACGTTTTCCAGATAGAATCATTTTTCTTACGCTTTCCTTAAATAATTCTTCAAAAAAATATAAAGCTTCCTTTACTTCTTCGCCTTCAAAAGAGCGAGCAACTGCGTCCTTATTGGCATTATAGCTAGCATAACCCTCATCTTTAGTAGCCATGTTTTTGATAAGATCAGAAATATTCCCTTTGGTTAATTCTTTAACTTTTTTCTCCAATGCTAAGCTTCTCTTGGGCTTTTCTACCTTTACTTTTTTAACACCAACTTTCTTCGCAAAATCAGATATTAAGTTATTAACTTTCTTTGCTTCACTTTGTGCATGAGAAATACCTTTGATTATTTCTTTCTCCGTCACTTCCTTTGAAGCGGACTCTATCATTATGATAGCTTCTTGAGTTGAGGCAACTAAAAGCTCCATCTCGCTTTTTTCGAGCTCCACAACTTTAGGATTTGTAATCATTTTTTTCTCATTTAACCCTACTTTAATTAGGCCAACCGGTCCGTCCCAAGGAATTTCTGAAATTGCAAGAGCCGCGGAAACAGCATAAGAGGCTACAACGTCCGGAGTATTTTCCAAATCAACAGACAATACGGTAATAATCACTTGAACATCTTTCTTATAGTCTTTAGGAAATAAAGGACGTATCGACCTGTCGATTAACCGTGCAGTTAGTATTTCATCATCTGTAGGTCTCCCTTCCCTTTTAACCCACCTTGACCCTTTAATTCTCCCTCCTGCGTACAACTTCTCCATGTACTCGACGGTCAGGGGAAAATAACCTTTATCCTCTATAATTTCTGAAGCAACTACGGTGGCTAAAACCACAGTTTCTCCATATGTCGCAATAACTGCTCCATCTGCTTGAGCAGCAACGTGACCCGTTGAAAGAGTCAGTTTACGCCCACCAAGCTCAATTGATTTTTCCAACTTTTTCATCTTTTTTTGAAATTAGTTATTAGAAATTTGAAATTGGTAATGGAAAATGGAGAGTGGAAATTTGCATTAAATCCAATTTCTATTTTCTAGCGCAAAGCGTCAAGCTATGCTTATTTTCTATTACAATTTTCCAATATCTTTGTAGCCAATTTCCATTAATTGTTACTTCTCCAACTTCAATTCTTTAATGAGGTTTTTATATCTTTCCTCGTCTCTTTTCTTTAAGTAATTTAAAAGTCTCCTTCTTTTCGCTACCATCGAAAGGAGTCCACGTCTTGAGTGTACATCTTTTTTGTGGTCCTTTAAATGGTGCGCCAGTTTATCTATTTGTTCTGAAAGAAGTGCTATTTGTACTTCCGGAGAACCTGTATCACCGCGTTCGCGAGCAAACTTTTTAATTATTTTTTGCTTATCTTCACTTGTCAAAGCCATATCTTTTGTGTTGAACAAAGTAATTCCGAGCGACCTTAGTCGAGGAAAAACCTTGTAGACATCTTTAGAATACTAACATAATACAATTTAAAATTCAAAATGCATTTGATTTTTATATCTAGCTTATAGAGGTTCCTTTATAAATTTTGGGTTGTAACCAATCTTTAGGAGCATCTTTTACGTCCTGCTTTTTTACTTCAGACTTGGGCGAAACTTGAGTCGGTATAGCTTGCCTACTCTCATACCTTTTGGGATAAGAAGACTCACTCAACCTCTTGCCACCCGACTTCAAAAGTTCGGCAAAAACCTGAAAAGTTTCCGCTGTAACATCGCTTCCTGAAAACTTATTAGAACCTTCTTCTATTCCCATAACTAAATTTGTTGCTATGTCGCTATCAATTTTTAATCCGCTTTCTTTAATTAAACTAGCAACAAGCTCTGAACAGGAAGAAGCTGGTCGAGCATACGAAATTACATTTTTGCCCGAGGACAAACTTAAGGTGCGAGGACCAATGTGAATCAATTTTGCTCCTGCCAAATCAGTAGATGTTAAAACAGGAAAGTGAGTATCATTTAAACCCCCGATTAAAACAACTGTATCGGAAGAAATACCTGAATATGAGAGCTCGGCTTGGTCTTTTTGGGGCGCTGAAACACCGGGCTTGGGAATGACTGTCAGACGAAATTCCCCATTTTCAATATCGTAGCTTACTCTTTCAATATTGTTTGCTTTGTAGTCCGCAAATCTGATTATTAAATTTTTATTACCAAGTTCTTGTGCAACCTTATTTACACCAACCAGACGATTAAACTCAACAATCATGGGAGAAGGCGAAGATATCGATGCTTCCTTCTCCGGACGAAGAGTTAAATAAAGGGAAAGTCCAGCCGCTACTTGGTCAAAATAAGGCTTGACGGGAAGCAAAATCAAAACAGATTTACTTTGGTCGATAATTGATTTGAATGAATCTTGCATTTTGGAAATTAGTTATATGGAAAATGGAAATTAGTTATGGAAAGTAGAAAATAGAAATTAGAATTAATACCAATTTCCAATATCCAATTTCTATTACTAATATCTAATTTCTAACAACCAATTTCTATTTCGTGACCGATAGTATCACATCACCTACCTTAAAATCAAGTTGGGGAGCCATAATTATCCCGAATTCCTCACCGCCACCTGCCTTATCAATATTTACTTTATCCTTTTTCATAGACGTAATTTTAAATTCTCCAAGTATCTCTTTTTTTCTCATCAAAATAAGTTTGTCAGCTCTTAATATTCTTCCTTTAACTACTTTACTTCCGGCAACAAGCTTATCCTCATAGGGAAAAGATGCTAGGATTTTGGCTTCACCCAATATTTTTTCTTTCCCCTCTGATATCAACTCTTCCAATCTTTCAAAAAGCTTATATATTAGCTCAAATCTTTCTATTATGACCCCCTCCTCCTGCGCTAATTTTGCAACTGATGATGGTATTTTAGATTCAAAAGCGAAGATGCGGGGAGGGTAATTTGTTACCAAACTCGCTGATTTCGCAGCAAAAATATCACTATCAGAAACATCGCCCACGGACGAATGGATTACAACTATCTCTTTGGGTAAATTCGCCTCTAAATCTTTAAGTGTTCCTGCATTATTTGTTTTAATAACAACCGAAATTTTACCTTTCTCAATTTTTGGTAACATACCTGATTCAAATTTCTTTTCTGAAACCGGAGACTTTTCAATTTGACTTGATATTTTTTCACCAACGGTTGGTAAATTGGGAAAACCTAAAATCTGCACAGGGTCACCTGGCCCTGCTTTATTAATCGTTTTACCTAGGTGGTCAAATAATCCTCGAACTTTTGCATTTACATCACCCCCGACAACGTCCATACCGACTTTTATTGTCCCATTGGTAATAACCACCGAAACGACAGGTCCCCTTTTATCTTTGCTTGTTTCAATAACTACTCCCTCAAGTACACCTTCCGCATCCCCGGCAATTGCGTTCACTTCAGAAACCAATAGTATCATCTCAACAAGGTCGTTAATTCCTACACCTTTCTTTGCGGACACAAGTATTAATGGAGTATTTCCACCTTTACCCTCAAAAGAGACTCCTTCTTTTTCGATTTGACCTTTAGCTTTTTCGATATTTACCTGAGGTAAGTCTATTTTTGTTATTACAACTAAAAATGGAGTATTTGTTTCCTTAATATACCCAAGTGCTTCTTTTGTCTGAGGCTTAACTCCGTCATCTGCCGACACAACCAAGACTGCTAAATCGGCAACTTTTGCCCCACGCGCGCGCATTTGGGAAAATACTGCGTGACCCGGAGTGTCGATAAAAGTAATCTTTTTTCCTTCAGGTGTAACCACTTGCGAAGCCAGAGTGCTTTGAGTAATACTGCCGATTTCTTTCCCGGCTACATTCGTTTTCCTGATTGCGTCCAAGAGAGTAGTTTTTCCATGGTCAACGTGGCCTAAAATAGTAACAATCGGCGGCCTCAAACTTCCAGATTGGTTGGTTTTTTTCTCCATGGTATATTAATTTTCTAAGTGGAATTTCCATACTCACTTAGTACTTTTCTCCTCAATCGATTCAGGATTCACTTTTTCTTTCTTAGGCTTAGACTTTAATTTAGACTTTTTTACTTTTTCATTCTTTTCAACAACGTCCTTTTTGGGTTTAGATTTAGGTTTCTTTTTGCTTTTCTCTTCAAGAACTTCGACAACCTCCACGGGTTCCGGCTTGTCGCCTGTCTTTTCATCTTTCTGGCCTTCGGGGCTTGGTATACCTTCAATTTCGATTTTCCAACCGCTGAGCTTGGCTGCTAGACGTGCATTTTGTCCCTCCCGACCAATTGCCATTGAAAGCTGGTCCTCGGGAGCTTTCACTCTTGCCAGCTTTTCCTCTTCATTCAAACTAACACTTAATCCTTCTGCAGGAGCTAATGATGCGGAAATTAATTCCGAAATATCTTCGTTCCAGGGGATAATATCTACTCTCTCGCCCCCAAGCTCATTAGTCACCGCCTGAACGCGCACACCTTTTTGTCCGACACAGGACCCTACAGGGTCAACACCGCTTTGACTTGAAGAAACTGCAATTTTAGTTCTTACACCCGCTTCTCTGGAAATCAATTTTACCTCAACAGAACCAGATGACATTTCGGGTACTTCCCGTACGAATAATTTCTTTACGAACTCAGGGTTGGAGCGCGATAGTATTATCAATTTACCTTTTGGAGTCTCTTTAATCTCTTTAAGAAGAAACGACATGCGCTGATTAAGGTCTAAGCGCTCGTTGGGAACGCGTTCTTCGGCCGGCATTAAACCTTCTGTTCTACCCAAATCAACCCTTACATTAGGTCCGTCAAATCGTAAAATCATTCCTGAAATTAATGAACCTACGCGTCCCGAAAATTCACCCATAATTGCGTCTTTCTCAGCTTCTCTTATTTTTTGATGAATTACCTGCTTTGCGGTTTGGGCAGCAATTCGACCAAAACCTGGAGGCGTTACATCCTTTTTTTGTTTCTCTTTTCCTTCCGGCCAGGAAAAAATCTTCGCCTCTCCGTTTGTAGAATTAAGTTCAACTTCAAATTCTACTTCCTCTGTATCGTCACCATGTTCTTTTGCATCACGACGGTATGCGGCTATTATTGCTTGCTTGATTGATTCTATAATCACACTAGCATCCAGTCCTCGCTCGGAGGCTATTGCCCTAAGGGCTTGTGCAAATTCTGTTCTTGGTAATCCAGCCATAGGTCGCTTTAGAGTAGAGCAAGAGAGTAAAAGAGTAAAAGAGTAAAAAATTAAATTCTTACTCTCCCGCTCTCCTGCTCTTCTACTCTGTACTAACAAAAAAGGCGGGCACACGTCCCACCAATTACATAAATCCTAAATTCCCTGCCCGCAATGCTTTCAGCATAGCTGATGCCGGCGGGTAAATACTAAACAATTTTACTTCAGTTGCCGAAATAAGTCAATTATATTATAATTGGCGAAATGGACAATTCTCCTGAACAACCATTAAAAAAATTGTCTACCGAGGTTGCTGTTTTTAAGGACCTTGCGGGCCTTTTAAAACTGAGTGTAGAAGAGCTTCATCGTCACGCGAGTGACGGTCTTGATAGAATGCCTGAGGTTAAAGCTGCGCTTCAAGCTCAATTGGAGCAAAGCCAAGCTAGCCCGATATTTAGAACACTAACGAGAGGAATTCATAATTTTAACATCTCTATGACCTCTGAAGTGTTTGATACTATAAAACTTAGTACCGGCGTAGTTTTAAAAGCAAGAGAAATATTTGGACGAAAGAAAGAATAACTCTAGCTGACTGAAATGAATGATCTTCTTAATAAACTCTTTACAAATATAAATCTTACTGAGGAACAAAAAGAAGAGTATATAAACTCAATCAATATAAGCCTTGCTATTAGAATCCTTGAATCAATATATAAAGTCGACAAAAATCTCGCTGTAAAACTTGCGGAGGCTATTAAAAACTCAGAGACAGACTCAGATACCCTGAATAATCTATTATCCGAACTCAAAGAAAATCAGCAGATGAAAGAACTTATAAATAAGACGGCCGAAGACATTTTGATCGAATTGTTAGAAAATATCGCTAAATCGGCAACCGAGGAACAAAAGCAACAAATTTTAACTTCCCTGTCCAACTAAAACTACAACCCTTCATTCTGAAGCTCATTAATCAGTCTTTTTTGGTCTCGATTTAGTTTTTCGGGAACTGCGACGGAAAGGCGGACGTACTGGTCGCCGCGGCTTCGACCTCTTAAATGCGGAGCACCTTTCCCTCGGAGCCTCATCATCGTTCCTGATTGAGTTCCCGAGCGAATTTTAAGCTTAACTTCACCGTCAACTGTTGGTACTTCAATTGTTCCGCCCAAAGATGCCAACGAAAACGGAATTGCAAGTCTAACGTAGATATCCGCACCGTCGCGTTCGAAAAGTTTGTGCGGGCGAACGTTTATAGATAGTATAAAATCGCCGAAATTTATTCTTGAGCCCTCATCGACCCCTGCCGGAATTTTAATTTTTCTTTTCTTCCCTTCAATCTCTACTTCTTTTTCTACTCCTTCAATTGCTTCCATAAAATCAATTGCTATACCATATCTGGGAATTCTGGCAGCTCTGAAGGGGGAGCCGCCGCCGAAAAATTGCTCAAAAATATCAAATGGGTCGCCAAAATCAAAACCCGCAAAAGGAGATTCGCCAGATGGCGAACCATCACCAGATGATGTGTAAGTATAAGTAAATGGTCCCCATCGACCCGCCTGTGCTCCACTTCCGGGGAATCCTCCAAATCCGCCCGGTGCTCCTCCACCGGGAGAAAAAGCAGAGTGGCCGAATTGGTCGTATGCCTGGCGCTTTTGGGAATCCGATAAAATTTGGTAGGCCTCGTTAATCTCTTTGAAACGCTTCTCCGCCGCCTCTTTGTTATCTTTATGCTTATCCGGATGCCACTCCAAAGCCTGCTTTCTGTAAGCCTTTTTTATCTCATCGGAAGATACTCCCTTGGAGACTCCTAAAATATCGTAGTAATCAGATTTTACAGCCATATACTCAATTCTAAATTACAAATTATAAATTCTGAATTTTAAGACTTTTTCTTATTCGTTGAAAGTATTATAGAACTAATTATTGCAACTAATTCATCGTATTCTTTAATCAAAGGATTAATTTTATGTTTATATTGAGGGTTTTGATTTAGCAAAATCCATAGCCAATATCTAGTTTCTTTTGCCTCTCTTTTACATATCGAAAAACTCCTTGCAAATTCCTTTCTTGTTTGAGCTGTTTGTCCTTCTCTGGCATTCGCACCAATAGACATTACAGATCGAATTAGTTGTTTTAATATTTCAATATTAATAAGATTCCTTGGAAGAAGTTTAATTATCGAAAGAGTTGCTATAACAAATCTATCTATTCTTGTGTAGATTTCTTTATCTTTTGAAGATCCATTCTCATCTGACATTTATAATATCTTCGAGTCTAATTTGTAATTCATAATTTAGAATTCAGAATTTGATCCTATTCAACAACTTCTCCTTCCTCCACTTTTTCTTCTCCATTCTTTGACTTAGACTTTGACTTAGACTTGTCAGTTCTATCCTCTTTCTTCTCTTCCTGTTCCTTACCTTCCTGTTTTCCTGTACCCTGTTGGCCTTGGTACATCGCCTGCCCAACCTTTTGCAATTCCTCTGAAAGCTCATTAGTTGCTTTCTCCAGTTTTTCTTTGTCCGGTTCTGCCTCTTTTAATACTTCTTTAACTGCTTCGACCTTTTTCTCTACCGCTTCCTTTACGTCTTTTGGTGCTTTATCGCCTGCGTCTTTAAGGGCTTTTTCGGCGGCGGCGACTAAAGAGTCTGCTTTGTTTTTGGCTTCAATTGCTTCAGCTTTTTTCTTATCTTCTTCCTTATGCTTTTCGGCTTCACCTTTCATCCTTTCTACCTCGTCGTCTGAAAGCCCAACTGCACCAGTTATTGTTATATTTTGGGTTTTCTCGGTTGCTTTATCTTTTGCGGTAACTTTTAAAATTCCTGACGCGTCGATGTCAAAAGTAACCTCAACCTGCGGAACTCCGCGAGGTGCCGGAGGAATACCGTCGAGTACAAATCTGCCCAAGCTTTTATTATCCGCACTCATCGGACGCTCTCCTTGGGTTACGTGTATTTCGACCTGTGTTTGGTTGTCAGCTGCGGTTGAAAAAATATTATTCTTGGAAGTAGGAACTGTTGTGTTTCTCGGAATCATCGCCGTTGCAACACCGCCCAATGTCTCTATTGCCAAAGTCAAAGGAGTTACGTCAAGAAGTAAAACGTCCTTCACCTCTCCACCCAAAACTCCGGCTTGAATTGCGGCTCCGACTGCTACAACTTCATCCGGATTGACACTTTTATTCGGTTCTTTGCCAAAGTATTCCTTTACCCACTCAATAATTTTGGGCATTCTGGTCATTCCACCGACCAAAATTACTTCGTCGACATTGTGCGGGTCAAGCTTTGCGTCCTTTAGAGCTGATTCAACCGGCTTTTTAGTTCTTTCAATTAAATCCGCAACCAATCCTTCAAACTTAGCTCTGGTCAATTTCATGGTTAAATGCATTGGCTGACCGTCCTTTTGAGTAATATAAGGCTGATTTATTTCAACCTCGGAAGACGCCGATAATTCTATCTTTGCTTTTTCTGCGGCGTCTCTAACCCTCTGCAAGGCTTGCTTATCGGCTTTCAAATCAACTGCATTGTCTTTCTTAAATTCAGTAACTATCCAGTCAACCACCGCTTCGTCGAAATCGTCTCCTCCCAAATGAGTGTCGCCGTTTGTTGACTTTACCTCAAAAACCCCGTCACCGAGCTCAAGGATTGAAATATCGAAAGTCCCACCGCCAAGGTCATAAACCGCAATTTTTTCAGACTTTTTCTTATCAAGTCCGTATGCCAAAGCTGCTGCAGTCGGTTCATTAATGATTCTCTCAACCTTTAACCCGGCTATTTCACCTGCTTGTTTAGTTGCTTGCCTTTGGGCATCGTCAAAATATGCCGGAACGGTAATTACCGCTGACTCTACTTTTTCACTTAAATAAGCCTCGGCGTCTTTTTTAAGCTTCATCAAAACTCGGGCTGAAATTTCTTGAGGAGTATACGTTTTTCCTTCTATTTCAATCACCACGCTTTGGTCTTTTCCTCCCTTAATTTCATAGGGAACCATTCCTTGGGTTTTTTTGACCTCAGCGTCTCCAACTCTTCTTCCCATTAATCTTTTGACGGAGTATGCCGTATTGTCAGGATTTAATATCATCTGACGTTTGGCTACGTCACCCACCAAATTCTTCACAGGTTCAACAACCGATGGTGTCAAATTCCTACCGGTGTCTGCCGCGGGGATTACCTTAGGTCTTCCCCCTTCCATTACGGCCACGACAGAGTTCGTGGTTCCTAAATCAATACCTACAATTTTTGACATACTAATAAATTAAAAATACCAATATACTAATGTGTACTAATTATACAAATATTGCTAATGTTCTGGATTTAACCTTATTAAGTTTAATTCAACCTGATTAGTATCCATTAGTATCACGCTTTATAAACTTTAACCTTAACCGGCCTTACTACAGGCCCCTCTTTAACTTTCCAACCTGTTAATATAACTTCCGCTATCGTTCCCGCTTTATCTTTGCCATCAGCTGGCGGAACAATCACCTCAACTGCCTCGTGAATTTCCTCGTCAAACTTATCGCCAACATTTGTCTTTATCTTTTCAAATTCTTCGTCTTCTAATACTTTAACAAATTCCTCTATGGTTATTGCAAGTCCCGAATCTTTAAGGTGCGATTGCGCTCCTTCCAACATATCATAAACCGATAAGAGTTTAATAATTAGCCTCGCATTTGCCAGTTTTCCAAATTCTTCGCGTTCGCGCTCGACTCTTTTGGTTAGGTTATCGTAATCCGCAAGTACTCGTGCCAACTGATTTTTTAAAAGTTCAACTTCCCCATCACTTTTTTTTATACTTTTTTTTCTAGGTGCCATTATTATGCTATCTCTTCCAGTAAATCTCTGAAATATCTGAGAGTCGGAATTATAGTTTGATACCTAAGTCTTTCAGGACCAATAATGCCTAGGGCTCCTTCTTGTCCTTTTATCTTAAATCTTGTTGCAGCCAAACCAATTGGCATTCTCCCGGGCCATCCTAACTCTTCCCCGAAAAGTACTTCAATAGGAGTTACCCCAGTGATTGTTTCAAAAAATAGTCTATGCAGGCTATTAACCTCTTCTAAAAAAGAAAAAAGCTGTGCACAGGCGGCCATATCGGCAAACTCCGGGTTTGCAAATACATTCGCATAACCTGCATGCCAAATTCGTCCGGAATCAAGAGCCCCTATTGCAAGCGCATTCGTTCTTTCCGCTAAAGCGTGTGTTGCCTCGCGAATAAGTTCATTGACGTCGCGTCTTGCATCCCAAACTTCCTCTTTTGTCTTAACCTCATCGGACAGACTCATTTGTTTTTCTTCCATAAGCTGGCCAACGTAGAATTTCATAGCAACAGGTGTCGGAACGCGACCGGAAGACGTGTGAGGTTGGCGCAGATATCCGCTTTTTGTGAGTGCAACCATTTCATTTCTGATAGTTGCAGGAGAAACTCCTAGATTGAATTTTTTATCAAGAGCTTCTGAACCAACGGGTTCGGCCGTCTCGATATATTCATCAATTAGAGTTTTTAGAATTTGTGTTTGTCGTGCAGTGAGCGCATCAGTCATACGTCATTTATACCATCTAGCACTCGCTTCTGTCAAGTGCTAAGGGAGTAGGTCAATAAACTAGTTAGGCGGCGGAAATGAAGTACTTATCCTTAATCTCGCGAGGTAATACTTTGCTTTCTTCCTTTAAGAATCGGCTTGCATCCAATATCTCGATCCTTACCGGTTCCTTGTTTTTATCAAAGTGAACAATCACCCAATTTGACTCCTCCGCAAAGTCAATGGGCTTGTCTGATAACTTCAAAATCATAATGTCATCTTTTTTGTAATATTTTACTTTCATATCTGCCCTTTCTTGCAGGGAAAAACGTGATGATCTTGATTATACCACGCTCCTTTTTGTAAACAACTTTAAGAGAGTGCCTTGAACCAAGCTTGCCAACAGCAGTGATTTTTTCGCCTCGAGTTTTGTCTTCAAAGTCTGGTTTCTCAACTACTTCCCTTATTATCTTTTTTGTTATCTTTAATTGTCGAACATATTTCTCTTCTTTGATTTTCCTATGAGCGTGATATGTATAAGCAATTCTCACAAAACTAGTATATCAATCTTTTTCCAAAAAAAATGGCGCCTTGGGGAAAAAAGAAAGTCGGTCGTGATCATGCATGATCAATCACGAACGAAGTACGTTCTCTTTTCGCCCCTCGGCGCCTTGTCTCGCACCTCCTTGCAGAAACACTATTTGTCGAAAACTTGGTAGTTGTCCTCAATACTGAGGTCGGGCTTAACGATGAAAAGACCGTAAGGCTTCAAAAGCATGACGTCGATATAGCTTCCGTCAGTCCCACGGCGTTCAATGTCAAGGCCCTGAACTTCTCCCTTGTAGCCTTTCCCCCGCACAAACTTCTCTACCATCTCGAAAGCTTGCTCATCTGTCAACTTGGGCATAAAGCCCTCCTTCTTTCGAGTCTATCCCGAACGGATAGCGACAATGCAGACTCAGTTGGGCTCTGTGCCTTTCCCATATAAGACCCAGTCGTAGATTGGGTCAAAGACTTCAGAGTCAACTGTCTTAGTCCAAAGGACATCACCTTGTGGACTGATCGCGTAGAAGTCTGGCCGTTTCCCAGCAAGGCATCTTGCTCGTTCCCAAACTTCTGGTCCTAATCGCGGGCTCGATATGGGAACTCCCAGCTGTACAAACCGCGTTATCAACAATCTATCGCTTGGCATGTCAATTCCTCCTTGGAATGGATTGTGTCTATCCTGAAAGGACAAGCTCTGCTTATCCCGAAGGGACAAACTTTGTTAATCCCGAACGGATAGCGCGAGGACTTCTATTCCTTTCCTAAGTATTGGTTGAGAAGGTCTCGGACTTGGCGCATCCTCTTTTCGCGGATTTCGTACATTATCAATCCGCCCTGCTGACGTTGGAGTAGTGCGTGAAGGATGCCCACCGCTTCAGTCAGCTTCTCAAGAGCCGTGATGGTGTCGCCACTTCTAATTGGAACATCAGATCTGGGAGTATCCATTTTCTTCCTCCATTTAGTATGCCGTTATGGGCAATGTGACTGATTTCCCGAATGGAAACCAGAGTCTTGCCCACAACGAATATGAGGTGCTATTTCAAGGTACTCCGCAGTCCCGCACAAACGCCCTTGCGACGCGAGGACGTAGCCCTCGGGAGCAAGTAAGTTCTGTGCGGGAAAAGTGCGAGAACGAAGCTATAATACCATAAAATTACAACAGATACAATATTATAGGGCTAGTATCGGGTAGGAAATGAGTTGTTAGAAATAAGCAGAGCTTGTCTCTGCGAGATTAGAGAATGGTAATGAAAGTAGAAATTTGAAATTAGATTAAATACCATTTTCCATCTTCCAATTTCCATTACTAATTTCCATTTTCCAAATAACTAATTTCTATTCTCCCCAACTTACGTTGTGGTCGTATCTTCCGGAGTCGGGGCGACGGGTTCCTGTTCCTCTTTAGGAATTGGTGAAACTTTCCCTTTAATAAACACGCGTCTTGCCAAATTTGCAAATGTATAAACTTCACTATTTTTCAATATTATCGATAAAACTAAATACACTAATCCCCCTACAATTGAAACAAAAATTGTAAGAACCAAAAGATTAGCAGTATACCTTGTATCCAGTACGAACTTTTCAAAATCAATTACTTTTGTACTTTCTATTTTCCCAAGAAAAGACAACCTCTTTACCCAAACACTTCTATCGAAAATTTTTACCAGAAAAAACATAGCTCCCCCGGAACCTATTGCTGCAAAACCCGACTTTACAATCGGTGCAATCGATTGAAAATTAAGGTAATGCCCTATCTTTTTTCCAATTAAATAATATAAAATCGAAGCCTGAAAAAAGGCTCCCAAAGAAAATGCAGCAGCTAAACCCCATACTGGGATCGAAAGACCTAAAATAAATACAAGGCTTGATATTACTACAAGACTAATAGAAGAAATCGAAACTATCACCGGAGTCTTTGTGTCACCCAGTGCATAAAAACCTCGAGATAAAAGCGCAATTACCGATTGAAAAACAACTCCAACTGCAAATGCCGAAACAACGTGTCCTGTTTGAACTGTAGATTCCCAAGAAAATATTTCGGTTCCGTAAACGAGTCTTACAATCGGAATTCGTAAAATTATTAATGTTGTAGCTATAGGAGTTACCAAAAAAATAATCTGGAATAAAGATTGATTGAGAGTCTTTTTAAACTTGTCAAGAGAATCTGCCTCCCTTGCAAGTGTCGGAAGAGATGCTTTGGCAATAGATGTTCCGAAAAGGCCAACCGGAAGAAGTTGCAGGGTATTTCCAAATGTAAAATAGGTGTATGCGGCTGTCGATATAAGTGAAGAAAGTAAAAGCTCAACGGTTTTGCTTACCTGTAAGAATGAAAGTTCTATAACCCTGGGAAAAGCAAGCTTGCCTATTTGTTTGACGTTTTTGGTAATTTTGATACTTTTAATGAATCTAAAGCCTAGTCGAGTCGCCAAAGGTAGCTGTATTATAAAATGGGAAAAGGCTCCGATTAAAACACCAATTGCCGGAGCTAAAAGCCCAAATTTTGGAACTAAAAATATAGTTCCTACAATTATTCCCAAATTGTAAAAAAGAGGCGCTAAGGCTGGTACCAAAAATCGTCTTAATGACTCCAAAACACCCGTCAAAACATAACTTACGACAAAAAAACCTTGTGCAGCAAAAAGAAGGCGGGCAACTTTAACTATTTGTGCACGTCCTTCGGGGTCAAATCCCGGTGTAACAATTGAATATATATTATTTGCGAATAGTACTGATAATGCCGCGAATACTGTAAATATCATCAGACCTAAATTAACAACAATTCCCGCTGTTTGCCATGCTTCTTTTGACCCCCTTTTTAAGGTTTTGGTAAACACCGGAATAAAAGCAGAAGAAAATGTTCCAAAAACTAACACCTCAAAAATTGTATCCGGAAGTCGAAAAGCCGCAAAAAACAATGATAGGTCGGGAGCTGTAAAATAGTGAGCTAAAATCCTCTGTCTAACCAACCCCAAAACTCTTGAAGCGACAACCATTATCATTATAATCGTTGCAGCCGACAGCACACTATCCTGGGGAGAACTAAAAATCTTTCTACTTTTAGCTATAATTTTATTGACCATAATATATTGATATTCTAAATTGTTTTAAGTATACTCACAATCGTGCCAGTAACCAAAACAGCCAAACGAGCTCTAAGGTCGTCAAAAAGAAAAGAGACTGTTAATAAAAAGATTCGAACTAATCTTGAGGTGGCAATAAGAATAGCTAAAAATAAAAAGAGACAAGATGGTATATTGAAAGCAATCTCGCTTACCGACCGCGCAGTTAAAAAACACCTCATCCACAAAAACAAAGGCGCCAGGATTAAAAGTACCCTTTCGAAATTACTTCCCCGCCGGGCCGGAGGCACGGCAGTGTCGAAGGCCAAACCAAAGACTCCAAAGTCAAAAGCCAGGAAGAAAAGGACTTCAGTTAAAAAGTAGCACGAAGAGTTACTAGCTTCATTGATGCATTCCTGATGTGATATATTGGAATAGAGAATAATTCGAGCGTTAGCGTGCTATGGCTAAAAAGAAAAAGGAAGCAATAATAAATTTAGTACCCAAAGAAGATTTTTCAGCAACTACTGCCGGACGGGTTCTTGCCTGGATACTATCAACTTTTCGGATAATAGTTATCGTAACCGAAATTCTTGTTATGCTCGCATTTATCTCAAGATTTTGGCTTGACGCGCAAAATACTGACTTGACAGAGTTAATTAAGCAAAAACAAGCAGTGCTTGTCGCGTCCACCTCTTTTGAAAATCAATTCAAAGATACACAAGCACGCTTACAAATATTCTCAGATTACGCAGTTGGCGAGGGAAAAATTCCCAACATAATAAATGTTGTTTCGTCACGCCTTCCCTCCGACGTCGTACTCGACTCTATTTCGATAAGCAAAGAGGGAATGACTATTTCCGGACTATCGACAAATGAAACAAGTATTCAACAGCTGATTGTAAACCTCTATGAAGAAGAGACTATCGAGGAAATATTATTGCAAGAAGTAACTTTTGAGGGTGAAAGCCAACTTTTAAAATTCAGGATTGTTATTCCAAATTAGATGAATTCTAGTAACTAAATATGGGACCTGCTTGGAGAACTAACTATTTAAGGTATAAAAGATTTTTCTTAACTTTCTTTAGCCGATATCAAGATAGACAGGATTTGAGAATGTTTTTGGAAATCCTACTATCATTGGTAACTATTTCACTTTTTTCACTTTTAGCATTACGCCCTACTTTAATCACCATAGCTGAGTTGATTAAAGAAATAGAAAGTAAAAAAGAAACGGTTGTGCAGATGGAGGCAAAAATAGAAAATCTAAGCCAGGCACAAGTTGTTTGGGACCAAGAAATCAATAAAATCAGACTTTTAGAAACTTCCATACCCAAAAATCCGATACCTGACGGATTCATAAGACAAATTGAAGGACTCGCTTTCAAAGACTCTGTTTCGGTTCTTTCAATGTCCACCGCTGAAATAACATTGGTCGGAAAAGACAAAGGAGAAGTTGAAAAAACTCTCGACGGTTTAGTTTTAGGAACTTCGGGGGAAATATTTTACTCTACCAGAGTCGCGGCTGACTATCAGGAACTTTTAAGTTTTTTAAGCGACATGGATAAAATGCGAAGACCTTCCGATATCGAATCTTTAACCATAGACATGACACAAACCGAACAAGGTCTGCAATTGGTTTTGGTAGTGAAAGGAAGTATTCCATATATGAAAAATAATCTTATGACTCAAAGCCCATGAAGACATCTAAATCACCACGCCTGGTAACAATTGCAATTATCTCAACAGCAACCATAATTTTTTGGATTTTCTTTGAGGTATATAGAATATTCACAGCTACACCCCCTGTGAATGTACCTCCAGAGTTGCTTCAGCCTATAAATCCCGTACTTAATACTTCCGCATTGCAAAACATTGAAAATAGAGTTTTTTTTGAAGAGGAAGAAATTCCTGAAACACCCGCAGGACTTCCTGAAATCATTATAGAAGTTACACCCACTGAAATTCCCGAGGAAACTCCTACCGAAGAAGTAAGTCCCACACCTACCGCAACCGAATCAGCAAGTTTCTAAAATCAATTGACTCACTATACTTGAAGACTATATTATGAATTTAGTCTACTTTCTACTATGGACAACGACGCTCAAAATACTCAAGGACAAATAAATCAATTTACCTCTGGTATCCAACCGCCTATAATAAATCCAACTCAGGAAAATTCTAATTCCCCAGAAAATACTAATTCCAATACACAAGCAGTCATCGACTCGAAAAACCGCAAAAAAGGAAATCCAAAGGCTATAGCAACGGTCTTAGGAATTCTTCTTTTAATTGGAGCAGTGGGAGCAGGAGTATTTCTTGTAAGTCAACAACAAGAAATAAGAATCGGGGCTTGGGATTGTAGAAATTATGTTTTTGATGTAAATGAAGATGGCGTCGTAAGTGCTCAAAATGGCTCTACACGGGATGAACCGTCCCAACAAGCCAAGGTATACATCAACGGAAATCTCATTGTGACCTTCGATGTACCAGCACTTAAGGCGGGTGACGCGGCTACCCTAGGCAATGTTGATGTAGGCGATGCGTGTTCGTTTAACTGGGAGGTAATAGGAACAAAAGACTGTAGGAATTCAGGAGGACGCGAAAGGTCAGTTTCCCTAACTTTAGGTCAGTATACTTTTACTTGGGTCGGGCCCCCTCAACTTTCGCACGCGACCACCACATTTTGCGACGGAGGTTCAACCGGCAAGGTTGATTATAACGAACCCGGCGATTCAACCACGGTTAATTTTACTAAAGATTTGCAGTCGGTAGATGGATTCGGCGGCGGATGTACAGAAACAGCAAGTAGAGCCTGTGTAGCTCCCTCGCCTACGCAAGGAGTGACACCCACACCAACCACGATTCCTACGCCGACGCCAATACCAACCCTCCCGCCAATTGGAGCAGCTTGTCATAATGTCACGGCTTATAACTCAGAATGGAACCTGTTATCTGGCTTTGATCTTTCCAGCTTAAATACTGGTGATGTAGTACGTTTTGCTGTCGGAGGAACGACAGACTCCGGATATTTTGACAAAGCAAGATTTACTATTAACGGAACTTTAAGACCCGAGGTGGTAACAAAACGTCCTGGCACTGAAGAGTTCTATGATGAGTACACAATTTCATCCGGTGTAACCAGTTTTACTGTTAATGCACAAATCCACCATTCAAGTTTGGGGTGGTTCTAATTGTAGAGTGAAAGAGTAAAAGAGCAAGAGAGTAAAAAGTAAAAAATTATGCGCGACTTTTTGAAAAATAAAGTAGTAACAGCATTAATAATAATAGGAACAGTAATCCTTGCGGGAGTTGCAATATTTACGGCTTTAAGGTTATACCAATTAAGAACAAGGCCAGTTGCGCCCACTGCTCCCGAAAGCGCTCCTTCCGCAGAAGAAATTCAACCGACTCCTGAAGCATGCAAAGAACTTGCATTTACATTAACCATACCTTCACCGACACCAACCGGAGTTACTCCGACACCCACGGGGGTTACTCCCACTCCCACCACGAAAGTTACAACAACGCCTCAACCTACTCCTACGGTTACAAATATCCCTACTGCAACCATAACCCCGCCCATTGGAGGACAACCGTCACCGACGCCAACACCAACTTCTACTCCGACATCTACACCTAGAGCAACGGTAACGCCTACCCAGGTAATAACAGCGACCCCCACCCCGCCAACTCTACCCCAAGCAGGAGTCGCTTTCCCAACTCTCATTCTAATTTCGTTCTCATTACTTCTTATAATTGCCTCTTTGGTGATTGCCCTTTAGCCCACTGATATACTTCATTTAATGAGAGCAAAATTAGCACTCGCCGTAATAATAATTCTCGGAGCTTTTTTGCGTTTTTATAAACTTGATTGGGGCGAGGGATTTTTTTTCCATCCCGACGAATACCACATTGCAATTGCCGTTAACCGACTCAACTTTCCGGAAAATATGAATCCTGAATTATTTTCCTATGGTTCGTTTTCGATTTACTTAATCTATTTTTCCCGTTTACTTTTAGGATTTTTCAATCCAGATTTATCCAATTTAAATCCCATTATCTTTGGAAGATTTTATTCAGCACTTTTTTCAACACTAACAATTTTCTTGGTTTATTCAATATCATCCAATATTTTTAAAAAGAAAAAATTTGCATTTATATCTTCCTTCATCACGGCTATGGTTCCCGGCCTTATCCAGCAGGCACACTTCGCGACTCCTGAATCGACATTAACTTTCTGGCTTTTTCTAACAATAGCTCTCTGGCTAAAATGGTTGGAAAGACGAAAATTACGACATCTTATCCTATCTGCTTTATCGCTTGGAGCAGGGATGGCAACAAAAATAGTGGCAGCTTCCTACTTGCCGATTTTAATTGTAATGCCCTTCATAGGAAAACCGATTTTGAAAGATGATTTAGTTAAAAAGATTAAATTATTAGTAGCTCCTATTTTTCTAACGCTTCTTAGCTTATCCTCATTTTTAATCTTTTTCCCTTACAGCGTTTTGGATAAAAGCGGATTTTTGCATTCAATGAATTATGAAACGTCTGTCGCCCAAGGCAAGCTATTAGTCTTTTATACAAGGCAGTTTATTAATACAACTCCTTTTGTTTTTCAGATTACAAAAGTATTTCCTTATATTTTAGGACCGGCAGTTTTTATATTTGGAGTATTAGGAATTGTTCTGGCGGGAACCAACTTAGTTAATAGCTTCATCAAAAGGAAAAGAATCGGCAAAAATATACTAATCTTACTTTTATCTTTTTTTGCCTATTTGATTCCAAACGCTTTGCTTTTTGCCAAATGGACTCGATTCATGGCACCGACAATTCCATTCTTTTGCATATTCTCTGTCTACACAATTTATCTTCTTCGTTCAAGAAAAGGTTTCCTTTCGAAATATATCTCACCTTCCTTAATTATTATTCTAATAACCCTTACCACTGTATGGGAAATAATGTTTTTCTCTATTTATAAAAAACCTGATGTAAGACTTACCGCAACTGTATGGATAAAACAAAACATTCCCCAAAATTCAACTATCCTGACTGAAGAAGGAAACACCCTTGAAGTTCCCCTTTCGGGAAGTTTTAATAAAATGGTTTTTAATTTTTACAACCTGGATAATGGGGGGGCAAATGCAGAGCTTTCTTCTAAACTTTTTCAATCGGATTATTTTATTGTCCAAAGTCGGCGAGTTTTTATTAACCACCAGCGCTTGCCTAGTGAATTTCCTAACACATCTTCTTTTTACGATAAATTGTTTTCGGGTGAGTCAGGTTTCACTAAATTGATGGAATTTAGTTCACATCCCACGCTCTCTTTAGGAAAGTTTAAATTTGAAATTAATGACGAGCTCGCGGAAGAAACGTGGTCGGTATTTGACCACCCCGTTATCAGAATTTACCAAAAAAACTAGTCGTAGGCTCTATTTTCATAGACTAAATTGTTTTTAAGGGTGCAAAGCGTATAAGAAGAATTCTCAAATACTACATCTTCACATAACTGTAATACTTTTTTCGGATAATAATCTTTTGCTACCAAAGAATACTTCCCTTTTTGGTAAGGTCCGATAATAAGGTATGATTTCCCACCATCCGAACCTTCGGCTTGCCCGATTTCTAAATATCTATCTAAAGAATAGAAAACTTTATCAACCAAAGGCGAGGCTTCTGCTACCAAAAACCACCCCAAATAATAAATCCCATCTTCGCTTTTAACATTTTGGTTAAAGAAATACATTAGCTCTTTTTGGTCGTCGAGAGATATAATTGGGTTCGCAGGTAAACCCTGTAAACCTCTCGTGTATCGATTAGAATCCCATTTATCAATTATCTCTTGATTTAGATTAAGTCGTGGCTCAAATTTATCTTTATATAAAAGAAACGAGTAACCCAAATAAAATATTAACAATACAAAAAATGCTGAAGATAATATTTTTTTATAATTCCACAATTTACTAAGAAAAATTGAAATGAGCATCATTCCAACAATCAGCCCAAGCCAAACGTGTCGTGTCCAACCGAAACTCGAAAACAAAATATACCAAATAACTGTTGATAAAAATGACACTAATAAAAGTACATAGAGAATTTTTATATTTTTACTTTTGTTTTTTAAAAAAAAAACGGAAAAGTCAATGTCGTACACCAAGCAATTATTGGGGTTATCCCAGCTTCATTCCAAAACATAGCCTTTGTATTTAAAAATTTCCAATTAACGTCAGCCATGTTTAGACCGCTACCGTTAGATTGGAAGTGAATGATTAAATCTTTATTTATAGCGTGCCAGCTTTCAATTCCGAAACGAGTTACCAAAAATAAATATCTATATAACTCGAATGCTATTATCGGTAATAATAGAAAGCCGACCCAAATAATCCAAAGTCGAAAAGTCTTTAAACGATTAGTGTCCTTAACAAATTGCCAAATAGCTAACGCCAAGAAAGCAAACCCTGCTAAGAAAAAAAGGTATTTTGTTAAAAAAGACAGTGAAAAAAAGAATCCCGACAATAAATATAATAACTTTTGATTTTTTCCTTTGTGCGCATGAAAAATGAGATAAAAACTCAAAAGAAGATAAAAAAGAGCAACATGTTCACCGTACGATTCGTAGGAAAACTGAATTGTCAAATGCGGTGTAATCCATAACCACAGTGAAAGTATAACTAAAGCCAAAACCCCTCCGATTCGATAAACTATTAAAAAAACAATAAAAAGAAGTCCTGCATAACTTATCAGTGACCAAAGTCTATACTGCCACCACCCGTGTCCGAACAATTTCATCATTAAAGCTTCGGGAACTATATAACCCGGACCAACCGTCACTCCTGCCGGAAAATATGAGAATCCGTCTTTGTCTTGAACTGAGTATCTGCCATGTATATTTGAAAAAGGCCCGGCTCCTTCCTCTTTAATGGTATTTGTATAAGACGCATAAATTCCTCTTTGAGCCAAATTTCTAGCCACTCCCAAATACCATCCAGAATCATGCTCGACACCCCCAAATTGGGAGGCGAAAAAAATAGTTCTAATTAAAAAAATCGAGACAACTAAAATAATGTATAGATAAATTAATTTATTAATCATTCTTGATTATTTAAGAGCACAAAGGGTATAAGACGGATTCTCAAAAACAACATTAGCACACATAAGATTGACTTTCTCCTGAATATATTTACCACCTACTAAAGCAAGCCTTCCCTTTTGATAAGGACCAATAATCAAATAAGAAGCTCCCCATTGTGAATTTTTTTCTCTCAAATTTTTATACCTTAGAAAAGGAAAAAATACTTTATCTGTAATTACAGAAATTTCCGAATTTAAAAATCCATCCAAGAAGTAAATTCTATCTTTATGACTAATATTGTTTTTGAAAAATTTTTTTACTTCTTTTTGATCTTCAAAGGAAAATATAGAATTGGTGGGTAGGCCCTGTAAGCCCCCTATATATCTCTGCGTTTCCCATTTGTGAACGGTCTCTTCATTAATTCTAAATTGTGCATGTGTCATAGCGATATTTATCACAAAGAGTAAAACAAGACCCATTAGAAAAGGGAAATAAAATCTTTTCCAGGTTATTATTTGAAACAATCTACCAACAAATGCAAAAAATAAAATAAATCCCAATAGCAAGCTAATCCATGCGTGCCGTGCCCATCCCGTCGGGGAAATGATAACAAACCAAAATAATCCTGATAAACAGGATATAAAAATCAATGTAAATAAAGATAAATTCTTATTGAAACTCTTTTTGATTAATATAAATGGATAAAAAAGTAACGCTAGCCAAATAAAGTGAGGGTATTTAAACCCTACCTTACTCCAAATTAAGAATTTTTTAATAATAAATTCTTTCTCTAAGTTAAGTTTGGTTAAGCCACTACCCTCTCTTTCAAAACGTAATTTTATATCACTTCTTACGGCATCCCATCCCTCCTTTCCAAATTGAGATACGATGTTTAAATATCGGTAAACTTCAAAAATGATTATCGGTACAAAAAAACCTACTCCCCAGAAAAACCATTCTATTAACACTTTTTTAGGAATAACTTTTTTTGTTAATAAATAAAGGTCGTATAAAAAAAGTGTTGCAAAGGAAGAAATCGCTAGGAGTGAAATGAATTTTGTTAACACAGAAAGAGAAAGCGTAAATCCCGACATAAACATTATCAAATAATTCGTCTTTTTAGATTTAACTTTTTGAATAAATAAAAAGATGCTAAATAGAAAATAAAACAAAGCGATGTGCTCCCCATATGCCTCGTATGACATAGGAATATAAATCTGTGGGAATATCCACAACCACAACTGAATAAGAACAAGTGCTAAAAATCCTCCTAATTTATAGGTAAAATAAAAAAGAAGCATTAGCATACCTAAAAAGGTAAACGAAGGCCAAAGTCTATACTGCCACCAATCATAGCCAAATACCCTCATAATAATTGCTTGAGGAACAACATATCCAGGACCTGCACTAATTGCTGCTGGAAAATAAACATAGCCTTCTTTATCCTGAACGGAATATCTTGAGTGAATACTAGGATAACCCCCTTCTCCTTCGTTTATTACTGTATTGGTGTATGAAGCATAAATACCTCTTTGAGCTAAATTTCTGGCAACACCTAAGTGCCACCCGCTATCCATCTCTATACCGCCCAGGCTAAATGCGAAAATAATTACACGTACTAAAAATAGGACGGATGTGAAGAAGATATAAAAAGAGAGAGCGTATTTTCGCATTGAAGTTTAGCTCCCATTATTATATAGCGTATTATTAGATAATGTATCAGGAAGTAGCCACAATTTTCCGCTGGTGGTTTGTCTTTTTCGCTATTGGATTTATAAGTATCCCAATTACCTATCATCTTTTCAGACGATTTATCGATTTGGGATACGCATTTACTAAAACTATCGGTTTATTGTTAATTGCCTTTTGTATTTTTATTTTAAGTATCCTCAAATTAATTCCATTTACAACCGAAGCGGTATTTACGGTCGCCTTTATTTACGCACTTTTCAATGCTTATCTTTTTTATAAAAGGAGGAAAAAAATCTTTCCGCAATTAATTAAAAACCTAAAAGTTATCGTAATATCCGAGCTTTTATTTTTAGGTGGTTTAACCGTTTGGACATTAATCCGCGGATTTCAACCAGACATTGAGGGCCTTGAGAAATTTATGGATTTCGGTTTTATTAACTCAATACTCTCTACCCGATATCTTCCGCCTGCCGATATGTGGTTTGCAGGAAGTTCGATAAATTATTATTGGTTCGGACACTTTGTCGTCGCCTTCCTTACAAAAATATCAAACATCCCTTCGGGAATTACATTTAATCTCATGATTGCGTCGATTTTGGGATTAACTCTCACGTCTTCATTTTCGATAGTTGCATCTTTACTCAAGACGACAAATATTAAGACAGATAAGCGAGTTGCGGTCGCCGCCGGATTAATTTCCGCGCTTCTTTTGACTTTCGGGGGTAATTTCCATGCACCGATTTATATCGCGCGCGATGGGTCTGAAAATTATTGGTATCCTGATGCTACACGTTTTATCGGTTATAACCCCGAAACCAATGACAAAACGATTCACGAGTTTCCAATTTATTCATTTGTTGTTTCAGACTTACACGCACACCTCATCAATCTACCGTTTGTACTTTTATATATCGCGCTTCTTGCAAATTACTTAATTGGAAATGCCCAAAACCTAATCCCTCTGGGATTCGTTTTGGGTGTCATGTTTATGACCAGCACTTGGGATTTTGGAAATTACCTGCTTGTTTCCGGAGTTACGCTTTTTCTTCTAAATCTTAAAAAACACAACCTTAGTGCTAAGATATTTTGGTTAACCGCAAAACCACTTTTAATAATTCTTATTTTTGCACTTTTGACTGCACTTCCCTTTATATTAAATTTTGACTCTTTAGCAGAAGGAATTAGGATTGTAAGCCAAAGAACTCCTCTCTGGCAGTTGGGGGTATTGTGGGGTTTTCCGGCAATATTAACGGTTATCTTTGCAATCTTTCTTTACAAATTCCGCTCGCGATTATCAACAGCGGATATTTTCGTCGCATCCCTCCTTCTTACCTCATGGATACTCATCATTTTACCCGAGTTTGTATTTGTAAAAGATATCTATATTGCTTCGCACCAGCGCGCCAACACAATGTTCAAACTCACCTATCAAGCCTTTGTTATGACTTATTTATCAAGCGGGTATATAACGGTCAGAATTCTATCTATGGCTTCGAACTTAAATATTAGAAGAATTTTGTTTATCTTTTTCATGCTGCTTTTTGCAGCGATTCTTACCTACCCTTCCTTTGCTATTAATTCTTATTACGGTGAGTTAAAAGAATATAAGGGTTTATCAGGAGAAACTTGGCTTAAAAAAAGGTATCCTAATGAATACGCTGCAATTTTGTGGTTAAGAGAAAACACAGTCGGTCAACCGATTATTTTAGAAGCTCCGGGAGATAGCTACACCGATTTCAACGTAATATCTTCATACACTGGATTTCCGACAATATCAGGCTGGTACGTTCACGAATGGCTCTGGAGAGGCGGTCCGGAATTTCCCCAAAAAAGAGTGGAGGAAATTAGTTTGATTTATAGCGTAAGCGATATTGAAGTGACCAAAGCACTACTTAATAAATACAACGTTGAGTATGTAATTGTGGGAACGTTCGAACGTCAAAAATACCCCAATTTAAATGAAGAAAAATTCCGAAAACTCGGGACCCCCGTCTTTACTTCAGGAAGTACCTCAATTTATAAATTAAAAAATTAATTACAATCTCCATTCTCCAATACACACTCCACCCATGTGTGGATTTTATCCCATTCATGACCGGGCTCTGTCGATGGTTCAACTTTCGGAATAAATACATAGAGTTTGTCGTAGCGGGAAGAGATTGGAGGATTCTCCAATAAATCTTCCGGTAACACTTTTGAAGACACATTATCTTTCGCATCTAAAATCCTTCTTGCAAGAATAGCTAAAGCCGAAGGGTCAATGTCGGTCTCGATAGATTCCCGTACAGCACGAATAAGCCTGACTACCCTTTTGGGATTCATTATTATTTCACGACTAAATGCTTTATTTCTTATACTTGCTATTACTTTTTGTTGTCTTTTGGCTCTTGCAAAATCTGTTCCTTCATCACCCTCGGCATTCCTGCTTCTTGCAAACTTTAAGGCTGTTTCTCCATTCATCATTTGATTACCCTTCTTAAACTCAATGGTTTCGTATCTGCATAAAAATTTCGGGTCGTCTCCACCACAATCATCATTCTCTCGTCCGGTAATAGGATATTTTTTATCTATAAATAAATTTTCAACTTCAACTTCAATACCGCCGAGTGTGTCTATAATATTTTTAAAACCGGAAAAATCTATGACCACCCCGTAATGAACGTGTTCCCCTACAATTTTTTCCACAGTTGATTTGGCCAAAATTAAACCACCCTTTTTTTGTTTTTGATTACCCCAATAATAGGTGCTATTTAGCTTTGCACGAAGCTCCGGAATCCATATGTCTCGGGAAAGTGAAATTAAAGATATTGTTGGAGTCTGGTGTTTAAGTGAAGCAAAAATAATGGTATCCGTAAGGTCTGGCGCCTCATGTCCGACTCCCCCTTTACCCAAAATAAGAATGTTAGTACGCCCCGAAATACTTTCAATCTTCTCTTGGGGTGTAAAAACAAAATCACGTGCTATGCGTAAGTAGAATCCGATGTCTGTTTTCTTGATAACCGTACCAAAAAGAGTAAAAAGCAAATATAAAGCGATTAAAACAACTGCCAAAAGCGCTGCTCGAACAACCCATAAATGCTTAAGAGCCCTTCTTTTAAACTTTGAGATAATCATAGACCTTTTATCTACTCTTTTCGGCATAATTTTAATTAGTTTTTCAGATACGTTAACCCGTTTTTTTAAATCTTTTGTTTTGTCTCTGGAAGAATCTTTTGGCATGGTAAAATGTATCGACTAATGACAATTCTAGTCCAAAGCAGATATTCCAACAACCTCCTAACCAACCTAAATCGTCAACAAATAAAAGCTGTAACTTTCGATGGTGAGCTTTTGCTTGTTCTGGCCGGAGCAGGCAGCGGTAAAACGCGAGTTTTAACCGAGAGAGCTGCTTGGTTTATTTCGCAAGAAAAAGCCCGGGCTGAAAATATTCTGCTTTTAACCTTTACAAACAAGGCTGCGGGTGAAATGAAAGAAAGAATGATGCACCTAATTAAAAATGCACCTACCTTCGCCGGAACCTTCCATTCTTTCTGCGTCAGAGTTCTAAGGGTTGAAGGAAAAGCAATGGATATTACACCTGATTTTCTAATTTATGACGAAAATGACTCACAAGAAGCCGTCAAGCAAATTATGAATAGTCTGGGTATTTCAAAAGATTCTTTTAGTCCAAGCTTTATTGCTTCGCAAATATCAGATGCAAAAACTCAAATGCTCTCGCCCACCCAATACGGAGAATTAGGTAATAGTGAATTACAGGAAAAAGTTTTTAAAATTTACGTGGAATACGAAAAGTACCTTAAAAAAGCAGGTGCGCTGGACTTTGACGATCTACTCCTTCGGGTTGTCGACTTGTTCCAAAAATACCCAAGTATTCTTGCAAAATGGCAGGGAAGATTGACTCACGTTTTGGTTGATGAGTGGCAGGACACAAATAAAATTCAATATTTAATAACCAAGCTTATAACCGGGGCTTCCGGCAACTTAACTGCGGTAGGCGACGCCAGCCAGTCAATATATTCTTGGCGTGGCGCTGATTACCGAAATATCAATAATTTACTTCGCGACTTCCCTAAAATCAAGGTAATTAACTTAGAGCAAAATTACCGCTCAACACAAAGTATCTTATCTGCGGCGAATTCTGTTATAGCCAAAAACACAACCCATCCCATTCTTAAACTTTGGACCAAAAAAGGTAAAGGTGAAAGAATAAGAATTTACCGTGCGAAAAGCGGGTTGGACGAAGCAAGTTTTGTCATTAACGAAATAAATTCGCTGTTAAAGGAGGGCAATAAAATGAAGCCTCGCCTTCGGCGAAGGCCTCTATCCTTGCTTCATTCACCCCCCGCCCAAAGCTACGCAGTTGCTGGCGGGAGAATTCTGAAGGGCGGATTAAAAGACATTGCAATTTTATATCGAACAAATGCGCAGTCCAGGGTATTGGAAGAAGCACTTCTCCATTCCGGAATTCCTTATGTCTTGGTTAGGGGTGTCCGTTTTTACGACCGCTCAGAAATAAAAGACGTACTTTCATATTTGCGGCTTTTAGTCAGTCCAAAAGACGCAGTTTCAAGAAAAAGAATCGAAAGAATCGGAAAAACTCGAGTAAAGAAATTCGATAATTTTAGGCAAAAGCTTCCAAAAAACTGGATAAACGAGGCGACGACACTAAATTTGATGGATGCGGTTTTAAAAGATACTGATTACCTATCTAAATACCAAAAAGAGACGGAAGAAAATATCGCCCGACTTGAAAATATAAAAGAGCTTCGTAGTGTGGCAACAGAATTTCCTAAAATCCATGATTTCTTAGAAAACGTAGCTTTAGTTGAAGCAGAGCAGAATGAAAAAGGGATCTCACATCTCACTTTTCACCCCCAATCCCAACGCAACTCCGTTACGCTTATGACTTTGCATGCTGCCAAGGGACTTGAGTTTCCCGTCATCTTTATTGTCGGAATGGAAGAAGGTCTTTTCCCACACTCCAGATCCTTATTTGATGCAAAAGAACTGGAAGAAGAAAGGCGTTTAGCCTATGTCGGAATGACTCGGGCAAAAGAACTTCTATATTTAACATTTGCTTCCCGCCGACTTTATTTTGGCCAGCGAACAAGTAACCCGCCATCCCGTTTCATCATCGACATCCCGGAAGACCTATTGGAAAGCGTTGAAAATAGCTATCTAGAAGATTTTGATAATATAAATATTTAATATGACAGAAGACACAGAAAAAGCACAACAAATCCAGCAAGCCTTTAAAGGATTGGCGGAAGGATTAAAAGCTTCTGTCACTAATAAAATGCAAGAGTACGTTAGAAGATTTCTTGATGGAGAACCAAGAGAACAATTAATTCAGGGGTCGCCCCAATCATGGCGCGAGGAATTGGAAAGGCGTTTTACAATTGCGTCCGAAATTGAAGACGAAAATGAAACGTGGAATAAGTTGAATAAATTATTTCCTTCTCAACATCCAAGCAACAGAGAAACTTTTGGGTATGCAAGAAGGTATTTGAGAGGTGAGCTTTGGGAAGAAATAACTGAAGGATTAACAGAGGATTATAAAAATAGAATTAGAGACTACATTCGAGCAACTGCAAGGATAGTACTGACTGGTCCTGAATCAGAATAGTGAATAAATTACTTATATGAGCGAGGAAGAGACTCCTAAATATAAAGACATCTCGCAACAACTAATTGCAATGGGTGATAAAGACCTAAAAATGCTTTTAGATCACCAGTCAGGAAAAGCAGAATTTAATCCAAGAGTTCACAAAGAAAATCTAGAAATGCTTAAGGAAATAGTCGAAAAAATCAGTTGGCCGACTATAAGCAAAGTTGGCAAAAAGGCTTCACGAGCTGCCTGGTTAATTGCCCAACACGCAGATTTTGACGTCGAATTTCAAGAAATATGCTTACAACTTATGTTAGACACAAAACCAAATGATGTTGATTTACAAGATATTGCCTACCTCGTTGATCGAGTAGCTGTAAATAAAGGAGAAAAACAAACATATGGAACACAGTTTTTTACTAATGAAGCAGGGGAACTAGTACCAAGGCCAATAAAAGACCGCAAGAGGCTCAACACTAGACGAAGAAAGATGGGCCTTGAGCCCTTTGAGACCTATGCTCAAACAGTGAAAAGCGATAACAACAAGGCAATAAAAGCTAAATCACCGAATTCAGATCAAAGACTAAATGACAGTCAGAAACGATTTTAATAAAGCTGCGGGATACCCACTACAAATCGATGTTTTCGTTCCAGCTCCCTTCGGTGTATAATTCAGCTGATGGCAAAGAAAGTTAGTAAAAATATCTTAAATTATCGCGTCATCATCGAAAAAGAATATTATGATGATGGCAAAGTAGTTTATAGCGCCTCTTGTCCAACATTGAGTGTTTTTGATTATGGCGACTCTATTGATAAGGTACTTGCAAGCATCAAGGACGGCATTGAGGGTGTAATTGAATTTTTGACAGAAAAAGGGCGAGAAATTCCTGTAGATCGCCCAGATGAAAGCATTGTTACTTTTACTGAAGTAAAAGTTCCTCCCAAAAGCGAACACCTTATCGCTGCATGACTAAACTGCCACAAGTTAAACCCAAGAATTTAGCAAGAGCGCTTAAGAAAATGGGATTTCAATCACGCCCAGGCAAGGGTAGCCACGTAATTTTCTACCACGAGGACGGCCGTTATGCTTCCATACCAATGCACACAAAACCAATTGGAAAAGGACTCCTACACAAAATCCTCAAACAAGTTGATATTTCTCCTGACGAGATAAATAAAAACTTGTAAACTTTTATTGATGGCAATTAAAAAAATTATTGAAAAAGACAGGGAGGCATTTAATAAGGCAGCTGGGCATCCTTTGCAAAGCTGGGAGTGGGGGGAATTTAGAAAAGCAACAGGCAATGAGGTTATGAGATTCTCTTTCGTGCAACTAACTCTTCATAAAATCCCGAGAACCAAATACAAAGTAGGAGCATTTATCAAAGGCCCGATGCCAACATATGAAATGATTGAGGAGCTTTTAAGGTTTGCTCGTGAGCATAAATTAATCTTCATAAAACTCGAGCCAAATTATGTAATCAAAAAAGGGGGAATTGCTTGTGCAGATGAAAAAAAAGTAGTTGACTTGCTTAGAAAAAACGGAGCGCGACCAGGAAAAACATTATTCACCCCCACCTCTTTCTGGATTGATTTAAGAAAGACTGAAGACGAGCTTCTAAAAAGCTTCAGTTCTAAAACCCGCTATAACATAAGACTTGCACAAAAACATGAAGTTGAAATTGTTGAAGACAATTCGGAGGCGGCATTTAACAGATATATAGAATTAACCCGAGAGACCGTCGAGCGCCAGGGGTTTTACACCCACACTGAGCGCTACCACCGCCTTATGTGGGAATCCCTTCACCGCACACTAATCACCAAACACCAATCACCTATCGCTCGCTTACTTACCGCGAGGTATAAGCGAGAGATAATTACTACTTGGATAGTATTCGTTTGGAAAGATTTTCTTTATTATCCCTACGGCGCTTCATCCGATAAATATAAAAACGTTATGGCCAATAATTTAATGATGTGGGAGGCAATTCGCTATGGGCGCGCCTTAAAACTTAAGACTTTTGACTTGTGGGGAAGAGAGCCTGGTAAGGGATTCACTAAATTCAAGGAAGGATATAGCCCTCAAGTTGTTGAATTCCTGGGAACTTGGGATTTAGTTACCTCCCCGCTTTATTACCCTTATCGGACAGCGGAATCAGCAAGGTGGTTATTCCTTAAAACACGTAGTAAACTTGCCATTACCCGCCCTAGATTTTGATGGGAGATTTAAGGCAGTCGGACTCATATAAAAAACATTTAGAAAACCTGGGATGGAAAGTAGATATAGCTGCAGGGACTCATATTTTTATAAAAAGACTTCCCCCTCTTGGCTCTGTCGTTAAAATCCAAAGACCGGCTGAAATAGATCTTGAAGCAATAGGTTACTCCATAAAAACTCACAAAGCCTTCCAAATTATCATCGAACCTATTTCCACGATCCACCATACACTAATCACCAAACACGGATTTAAACTCAGCATGTCTCCTTACTTACCATCCAAAACTATACACCTTGATTTAACAAATCCTACAGAATATTTATATGGTCAATTAAAAAAGGACGCAAAGTATTCCTTAAGAAAAACAAAAGATGTAAAGGTTTACGCGATTGATAAAATTGATAAGTTTCGAAAATCGTGGAAGGAAGCTTCGGGTTTTAGACGCTACGTTCCGTCTCACAAGGAATTGGAATCTTTAATAAACTCATTCGGCAAAAACTCTATCTTTCTTGTTACTCCAGGGGGAGAAACCGGCGCAATTTTTCTTCATTCAAAAAATACAACTTATTACTGGCAAGCGTTTTCTAATAAAGTAGGGCGAAAAAATCTTTATCAATATAAAATACTATGGACTGGAATTACCTGGGCAAGACAGATGGGAGCTAAAATATTTGACTTTGAGGGAATTTATGATGAACGCTTTCCCAATAAACGCTGGAAGGGTTTCACACACTTCAAAAAATCCTTCGGAGGTTATGAAGTCGATTACCCAGGAGCATTTAGTAAAATAAATATATCAAGGAGATGAAATACGAAGAAATAATCAAGAAACTGAAATCAATGGCTAATCCTAAGAATGTAGACGGGATGGCAAGGTTTGGGATTAAGCCTAAATCCAAAATTTTAGGAATTTCTATCTGGGAGCTTAGGAAACTTAAAAAAGAGATAGAGAAAGACTCCACCATCGCCAAGGCTTCGGCGGACAAGCACAAACTTACTCGGAAGCTATGGAGTTCTGGCATTCATGAAGCACGAATTTTGGCTAGTTTCATTGAAGATCCTATGAAAGTCACCGAGAAACAACTAGATAGATGGGTCAAAGATTTTGACTCCTGGGATATAGTCGACCAAGTTTCCGAACTCATCGCCCACACGCCATACGTTCTTAAAAAAATTAAAGAATGGTCTGCCCGCGAGGAAGAATTTATTAAAAGGACTGCATTTTCTTTGATAGCTGAGTTAGCCTGGTGGGAAAAGAAGATGACAGATAAGGATTTCGAGAAATTTTTTCCGATTATTAAAAGGGCTTCAACTGACGAGCGCAATTTCGTCAAAAAAGCAGTCAACTGGGCGCTACGGAATATCGGCAAGCACAATAAAGCTTTGAATAAAAAGGCCATTCAAGTCGCCAAAGAGATTTCGAAAATCGACTCTAAATCCGCACGCTGGATTGCCTCCGATGCTATCCGGGAATTAACCAGCGAAAAAGTTCAAAAAAGACTACTTATCCGCTCGGCAAAGTAAGGAATACTCGCAATTTTCGCAAAACATATGGCCTGAACATCGGAAATCCGATTTCTCAATCTCTTCCCGGACTTTAAATATTTCATCAACTGCAGCGTTTAATTGTTCTTTAGTCCTTTTTGTTGTTATTTTTGACATGCTATCAAAATAGTAAAGCGAGAGTTTAACATCTTGAAGTTTTTTGCCAAAAGGATTATCCGGAATTGTCGTTCCCGCTAATGCATATAAGGTTAGCTGCAAATCATGATCAACCTGTTTTTGAGTCGGAACGTTCGCTCCTGTTTTATAATCGATAATTTCAATTCCACTGCTTCCTGTTCTATCGACCCTATCAATTCTCCCACCTATTTTTAGAGGTCGTTCGAAGGGCTTGCCCTGAGCAAGTGTAGCGATTCGAAGGGGAACCACAAACGATTGCTCAAGAGCGATAGGTAAATTTTGGGGGTCGAATTCTTTTTTGTAATAATCGTTTAAATATTTTTGCGCCGCTTCGTATGATCTTTTTTCATGGCTCTTACTCTTATAACCATCTGAAATCCACACTTCCTCAAGTGTATCTTTTAATAATTTAATAATTGGCTTTTTCCCAATTTTAACTTTCTCATAAAAATCCCTCAAAGTAGAATGAATCGAGGTCCCAAATGATTGCGCAGCTGAAGGCGGAGTAGGAATCCTTATAATATATTTTAGCTTGTAATGGAGGGGACAGGTTCTGAAAGTTTCGATTTGGGAATAGGAAAGATAGTCAATATGTAGTGGTGTATGGTGGTCGGTGGATGGTGTACTGATAGACGGTGGCCGATAATCCAAGAAGGACAATTGTTCACTTACCGCAGTTGACTGTTCGGAAGCTATTGCTTCATCCCCAAGGGCTTCGAAGATAAATGGAGACAGTTTTTTATCGCGCTTTCCCTCACCATAATAGTCAGCTGAAGTAAAATAAAGCTTATCCATTGCCCTGGTCATCCCTACATAAAAAAGCCTTCTTTCCTCTTGCTCGTGATAGTCGCCCCCCGGCAATATTTCTTTTATCAAAGCATCGGGTATTGGAATTTGCTCTCGACGTTCTACTGTAGGAAATCTTAGAGAAACTAAGTTAACCAAAAATACAACGGGAAACTCTAGGCCTTTTGCTGAGTGTACGGTCAAAATGTTAACTGCATTGACCTGCGACCAGTCAATATCCGCAGCAAGCGGAGACTCACCCAGCTCACTAGATAATTCTATCCAGTCAACTACCGCGGTAACCGTTGCGTCTTCGTGGTCAACTTCATAAGTTTTTAATTTATCAAAAAACTTCGAAATATTTGCCACTTTTTTTTCTGCCTCAGTAGAATCAGGATTTATTAAATTTTGAATTAAGCCAGTATCTTCTAAAAAGTAGTATAAAATCTGCCCCGCTGTTTCTTTATTAATTAATTTCAAGTGACGATTAACAATTTCTGTAATTTTCTTAATTTTCTCTTTGCTTTCACCTGAAATATAAATATCGTCAACTTTTTCTGCTGCTTCAAACAAAGAAAGATTAAAACGCTTTGCATAATTCCCCATACGCACAAGGTCACGGGGAGAAATATCAAAAAATTCAATAGACAACAATCTGTAAAAAGAAACAGAATCGTCAAAGTTGTATAGAACTTTAAGATAAGAAATTAAATCTATTATCTCGGGCTGCATAAATAGTCTCCCCGGTCCTAAAAATTGGTAAGGAACACCGTGTCTCTGAAAAGCTCGAATAAATGGTTCTGAATGATTATTAGCACGAACGAGTACAGCGATATCGCCATAAGAAAGGTAATCGGTTAATTGAGTTAATCGGTTAATTGAGTTCTTTTTATCTCCTTGAATAACTTGGTTACCTTGGTCAACTAATCTCTTAATCTCCTTAGCGACAGAGTCTGCTTCATTTTCAACTCGATCGACATGAATAAAAGACACTTCCTCGCCACCCTTGGGGTTTCTGACACTCACTAAGTTTTTATCTATTCCCAATTTAGCTTCTAAGGTGTCTGGGTCGTTGTGTTTTATTAAGGCATATGCAGGATCTAAAATGCTTTGCGTTGAGCGATAATTTTTTGTTAAAACAACAGTTTTCGCATTTTTGTAGGTTTTCATAAAATGCACAATGTTAGAAACCGCCGCTCCCCGGAATTTATAAATTGACTGTGAATCGTCTCCGACTACTGTCAGATTTCCATTCGCATTAGACGGAGAGAGGTACTTAATTAATTCATATTGAGCTATGTTGGTATCTTGAAACTCGTCAACCAAAACATATTTAAATTTATTTCTATATTGGCCCAATACGTTGGCACGATTTCTAAAAAGCTCTAAAGTTTTTACTATTAAATCTCCAAAATCCATCATTCCTTCTTTCACTTTCAATTCCTCGTAAGTTTTATATGCCTCCGCAAGTTCGCTCCATTTATCAACCTCTATTTTCTGTTCTTCATCGCGTAGCGACAAGCTCCGCTTAATTTTTATGTTCTTTAGTTTTTTAGTCCACGCCAAATATCCATTCGGAGTGATGTCCTCGTCTTGTAAACGGGAGAAGTGCTGGAGCATTCCGTCGACAAACTTTGTAGGGTTGCCAAGCGGCCTAAAATACTTTAAATCAAACTTGAATAAGTTATTGCGTATAAACTGAACCGTTTCTGCTTGGGTCATCAACTTGTATCTTGGGTTTAGTCCGATATGAAGCGCCTCATCCCGTAATACACGGTCGCAAAAAGAATGGAATGTCGAAATCCACATCTGGGTAAAGCCGTAGGGCATAGCGACATCAACTCTTTCTTCCATCTCTCGAGCTGCTTTTTCGGTGAAAGTTAAAGCTAAAACTTCTGAAGGTTTAGCAAGTTTTTGAGATATCAAATATTTAATCCGCTCAGTAATAACAGTGGTCTTCCCCGTTCCCGCACCGGCAATAATCAAAAGCGGTCCTTTTTTATGTTTCACCGCCTCAAGCTGTTCTTTGTTTAACTTTTTGAACTCAACCGGCTCTTTCACCATATCTTCCCGATTATATCAGCAATTTCAGGAGTTCAACGAAGAAAACTTCAATCTCATCCTCCCAGCTTTTTTGTCTCTTCTTTAACACCCTGCCTGCCGGCAGGCAAGCTTTCCCCAAGCGTTTGTGTGGAGGTGATTTTTTGACCGAGGTGGGTAAAGGAGGTTACAACATTACTCATCATGTTGTAGGCATTATTTAAGTGTTTTTGTAAAATTCCCAAGTTATCATCAACCTTGCTGTAGTCTTTTTGAATTGCACGAAGCGCTGATAATATTTCCCTCGCTTCTTTTTCAATCTTTTGTCCTTCAAAACTCATGAGGATTGCCCGAAGGTATGCATAAAAGGTTGTCGGGGAAACCGGCAATACCCTTTTTGCTGCAGCATAATCAAAAAGGGAAGTACTATTGACAATTTCATAGTATACGGACTCCGACGGAACATACATCAGAGCATAATCGATTGTTCCTTCTTCGGTTAATATATATTTTTTACTGATTGAGTCTATGTGATTTTTAACGTCCCTCTCGAATAATTTTTCGAATGCTTTCTTTTCTTTATCATCACGACTTCCGACCATCTTACGAAAATCTTCCATTGGGAATTTAGAATCAATTGGAACAATCCCCGCGGAAGTTTTAATAGCAGCATCCACCTTATCACCTGATTTAAAAGTATATTGCAGGTGAAAGGACTGCTTGGGAAGCATTTGTCCTAAAAGCTCTTTTAAAACTTGCTCGCCGACGTTTCCGCGAAGCTTCGGGCTCCTCAGAAATTCCTGCAAATCTTTCATTCCCCTACCAATTTCGGAAAATTCTCCGATGTTTTTCTGAACATTACCGATAACTTTTGCTGCATTATCCAATCTTTTATTCAAAGACTCCGTATTTCTTTGAAGTGAATCGAGTAAAACTTTCCTGTCCTCCTTTGAGCCAGTTTGGAGCATTTTAATTATCTCCAATAGTTCATCAGAGGGTTTCTGTTTTTCGGAAATTTCAGACAAGCGCCTATTTATATAAATACCCAAAAGGACAATTGAGGCAACTACTATTGCTAATATTATTACTGGATCCATTGTATCTTGTCGACTTGAATGTTTATTCGAGTAATTCGTGTGTAATTCGCGTCATTCGTGTCTCGTCATTGTCATTCTATCACCGCTTTCGTTTAAAATAAAAGTAGTTATGAAGAAAAAGGACTTGCGCCAAAAGAAAGTTAAGCTTAGGAAAAACTTTTTTCCTACCTTACTTTTTATAATCCTTCTTTGGTCACTTGCGGCTTTTATAATTTACTTTGTAGAACCATCTGCCTTCGGTATGGTTCCTGCTTTACTTTTGGTAATATTCTTTGCATTACTTTTTACTGCATCCATGCTTTTTGCAAACACAAGACGCGGCGTAATTACTGCAGCACTTTTAATACTCTTTCTTATACTTAAGTATTTAGGGATAGGAAATATTATTAACTTCTTACTGATTCTAGGGGTTGGGGTAACACTCGAACTCTACCTTGGTACCAAATCATCTTGACAGACCTCAGCTTCTTGTTATACTGCCATTAAAGTTTCTGTTTTAATATTTAAACTTCGTTAGTCTGTTAGATTGAACTATTATGCGAACTTCTCAAGAAAAGTTAAACCCCTCTTTTAAAAATCAAATTATAAAAACTCTGGCCCAAACTTTGGCAGATTTAAAAGATTTAGACGAAGTCGAAACTTTTTTGAAAGATTTTTTTACGGAAAGCGAATATGAAGCTTTCTCTAAACGATTGGCAATTTCTTACTGGTTAAAAAAGGGTAGAAGTTACGCTAACATCAAACAAAACCTTAAGGTATCAAGCGCAACTGTCGCCTCCGTTCAGTCAATGATGGAGTCAAAAGGATTTCAACTTGCTCTTAAAAAAATTGAGGCAGAAGAATGGGCAAACGTATGGAGTGAGAAAATTAAAAAGTTTATTAAGTAAATATAGACATTTAAAAAATAAAGTTGTACGGCCTCCATTTAGGAGGTTTTTTCATTTATATCGTCTATAATTAATCTATGGTAAAGAAAAAGTTTTATTTAACCACGGCAATTCCATACGTAAATGCGCACCCCCACGCGGGCCATGCTTTAGAGTACGTCATTGCCGATGCAATTCATAGATACCACGAGCTTATCGGTGAAAACGTTCGAATTGTTTCCGGAGCTGATGAGAATGCCCTCAAAAATATACAAGCTGCAGAAAAGGCTGGAAAACCAGTTCAAAAGTTTCTCGACGAGAATTCAAAAAACTTTGCCGACTTCTATAAATTGCTTGAAGTTGAATTAGACGAATTCAGACGGGGAACTGACAGGACTTATCATTGGCCAGGCGTGCAAAAACTTTGGGAATTGGCTAACCGAGCAGGTGATATTTATAAGAAAAAATACAAAGGTCTTTATTGTATAGGTTGTGAGGAATTTAAGACTGAAAAAGATTTAGTAGATGGAAAATGTCCTGCACACGATAGAAAGCCAGAAACAGTCGAGGAAGAAAATTATTTTTTTAAACTTAGTAGTTATCAGGATAAATTACTAAAGCTTATTGAATCCGATGCTTATCAAATTTACCCTGAGAAAAGAAAAAATGAAGTTCTTTCTTTCATTAAATCCGGATTAGAAGACTTTAGCATCTCAAGAAGCGATGAACGAGCTCGTGGAGTTGGAGTTCCGGTTCCGGGTGATCCGCCAGCTGGCGGACAGAATATTTATGTTTGGTTTGACGCGTTAAATATATATCAAACCGGGGTCGGTTGGGGATATGATGAAAGTCTCTGGAAAACATGGTGGCCAGCGGATTTACATATAATTGGCAAGGATATTATTCGCTTCCACGCAGTTTATTGGCCGGCAATGCTACTTTCTGCCAAACTCCCATTACCCAAAACACTTCTAGTTCATGGGTTTATTTCATCCGGTGGCCGCAAGATGTCAAAAAGCTTAGGCAACGTAATTGATCCGTATGAACTGATTGAAAAGTATGGAGTCGAATCTTTAAGATACTATCTCTTAGCCAAAATTCCAACGCTTGATGACGGAGATTTTACGATTGAAGGATTTAAAAAAGTCTATCAGGCTGATTTAGCAAATGGGTTGGGAAATTTAGTAGCAAGAGTGGCAGGTCTATCTAAAAATTACAAATTACAAATTACAAATTACAAATTAAGATTTAGTAAAAAGGTAGAAAATTACATTAAGAGTTATGAATTGAATCTTGCTCTCGAGGAAATCTGGAAGGAAATTAGAAAAACGGATGTATTAATAAACAAAAAAGGGGTCTGGAATTTGAAAGGAAAAGAAAAGGAACAAATACTTACTGATTTAGTAGGTAAAGTCAGACAGATTGCATTCGACTTAAGACCTTTCCTACCGGAAACAGCAGAGGAAATTGAGAAAAGATTTAAAGGTCCGAAAATTAAAAGCGGCAAGCCTCTTTTCCCAAGGTTAGAATAACCCGATTGATTGATAAACAATCTTTTAGTATAATCATCATCTTGAAGTAATATGGAAAGAACCGATCGAAAAAGTGCTTTAAAAGATGTAAAGGCAACATTAAGGGCTCTGCACGACTCGGGTGGCCCGAATTTATCTATAATTAAAAGTAGAGTTTCAAGAGCTCCTTACGGCGACGTCCTCGTTCCTATATCTGATGGAACAACTTACGTCGTGAGAGAACGAAACATGTGGCTGATGCCTTCGAGAAAAAGTGGTGGACAATCTTAAATTTACTTCGTGGTGAGATAAGCTGTTGGAATAAGACCAAGGAGTCCCCCGCCGATAAAAGCCAAAAGACCGGACAAAAGTGCAAGAAGTATTAGCCCGAAATTATTCATCATCTTCTTTTTAGAAAGAATTAAGAAAGATAACGCCAGTGTAGCTAAAATTGCTAGAATGTTACCAACCCTCAACCCTATTTCAAAACTCTCCTCTCCTAAAACAAGTCCTAAAACCCCCCCCAAGATAGCACCGACTACAACGATAAAAACAAGGTAGCCAATATAAAAACCGAGTGCTTCTTTACCGGTTCTTTTATAAGAAAAGTCTGTTAAGTTTCTAAACATTTCAAAATCGCAATATCCCCTTATGTTAAACTGAAATTATACTAATTTACAAGATGGAAACAGTATTCAATCAAAGTTTATGGGGCGACCCGCCTTATTTCCGCACTTGGCTTTTGGGTTCTATCCGAACACGCCTCGTGCCGAAATTTATCGGCGGGCAAGTAAAGGGTTTTATTAACTAGTATGGAAAATGTATTTACACAAAGCCTGTGGGGAGATGAAGGATTTAGTGCAATCCTTTCAATGAAGCCGCTTCCTGAAATTATAAAGATAATATCCCGCGATACTTCACCGCCTCTTTGGAATATTTGGGAATGGCTTTTCTTTAGGCTATTTGGGACAGAAGAAGTAATAATAAGGAGTTTATCTTTAATCTTTTTCCTGGGAGCAGTCTTCTTTACATTCAAAATAGGCCAACTCCTTTGGGACAACCGTGCCGGGTTTTTAGCAGCAGTTATGACTTTCTTAAACCCATTTTTCTTTACTTACGCATTTGAAGGTCGGATGTATTCAATTTTGGCTTTGGGAGTGACCGCCTCAATGTACTTTTTCTTAAAAATACTTAACACTAATGGTGAAAAACTTAAGACCGGCGACAAAGTCGGATATGTTGTCGCAACTTTGTGGGCAATGTATTCCCACCACTTTGCAATATTAGCAATTTTTTTGCAGGGTTTGTGGTTTTTATATGAATTCTTATTTGGCAAAAGAAAAACCTCAACGGCTCTTTTCAAATTATTCATAGTGGTCGGCATTGGTTATCTGCCTTGGTTATATCCGCTTTATACCCAAACTCAAATGGTTTCTGGGGGGTTTTGGCTAGGAACACCGACAGCAAAAGACTTTTGGGGTCTTTTAGAAAAATATTTAGGAGCCGGCATTGTTCATCCATGGTCACAAATTGCACTTTATCTTACCCTCTTTCTGGCAGCTTTTCGCAAGTGGTCATTGAATAAAAAGGATTTATTTCTTCTTAGTTGGTTTTTAGTCCCAATCACTCTCACTTGGATAGTTTCTCAATTTTTTCAATCAATATTTTTTGACAGATACCTTCTTTATACAATACCCGGTGCGATGATATTGATGGGCTCAAGGGGAAGAAAGATATCAGCAGTAATTTTAGTCGTTCTGGTATTTATTCTTATTAATATTGATGTCTTTTATTTCACTCATCCAACAAAGCGTCCATTCAGGCAACTTGCTAATTATGTTAAACAAACACAAAAAGAGGGTGACTTCTTAATTAATTGGAACGCGGGAAGTCACCACCTCTGGGAAACCAAATACTACGACATTTTCGCCCCGATTTATATCCCGAGTGGCGGAGAATTGCCGTTTTTCGTTGGCACGGCCTTAATGGAAAATAGCGATATCATTCAAGAAATTCCAGAAAATACAAGCAGGGTCGGTGTAATAACCAGCGGTAGTATTGATGATGTTAGCTTACCAGGCTATACTGAAATTGAAATACAAAGTTACCATTCTGCGTCAAACGCAGAAATACACTTTTTATGGTTGCAAAAAGACAAAAAACAGTAAGCGCAAAGGAAATTTTCACTTCAGTTTCAGAGAAACTTCACACACCTGGGTGGTTATTTGTTCTCCTTTTAATAGTACTCCTTCTTCGAATTCCCTCCTTTTTTGAACCTTATTCATATGGAGATGAGATGATTTATCTAACTCTGGGGGAGGCGATAAGGCGCGGAATTCCTCTATATTCCGGTATTCACGATAATAAACCGCCTCTTCTTTATATTGTCGCAGCAGTCGCAGGAAGTCTTTTTTGGCTTAAGGCAATTTTGGCGATTTGGCATATAGTAACTGTATTTCTTTTCTGGAAACTCTCTGTTCTTCTTTTTCCGAAGAAAGAAAAGCTCCATAAAGTCGCGACAATAATATTTGGCCTACTAACCACTCTGCCACTTCTTGAGGGCAACATCGCCAATGCCGAAATCTTTATGATTGGACCAATAATTGGAGCAATTTTGCTTCTTTGGCCACTGCAAAAAAATCCTAACCATAAAAAAATTCTCGCAGGAGGAATTCTCATATCTGCCGCAACTTTGTTTAAAATTCCAGCAGCCTTTGATTTAGGAGGAGTTATTTTTTTATGGATTATCGCAAACAAAGGGAATTTAAAAAGTTTTAGACAGCTTTTTGTTAAAACTCTATATTTAAGCGTTGGGTTTTTACTCCCAATTGCGATAACCTTCATTTGGTACGGAGCAAACGGTGCTCTATCTGAATACTTCACAGCTTCTTTCGGGCAGAACATAGGTTACTTATCTTCTTGGAGGCCGGGAGATATAGAAAAATCATTCCTTTCAAGAAACGGGCCGCTTCTTTTTCGGGGGTTGGTAGTTCTCGCCGGACTCGTTCTTCTATATCTGAAGAGAAGTAAACTAAGCAAACAATTTGTGTTTATTTCCGGGTGGCTACTATTTACACTTTTTGCGGTCACTCTATCCGAGCGCCCGTACCCACACTACTTAATCCAATCAATTGCTCCTATCTCAATACTTACCGCAACTTTGTTTACTGACAAAACAAAGGAGCAAGTCTATACTATAATCCCTTTAACGCTTGCTTTTTTTGTCCCTGTTTATTTTAATTTTTGGTATTATCCAACCACTCCTTACTATCTTAGGTTTATCAAATTAGCAACCGGCAATATATCAAAAGAAGAGTACCTCTCAAGCTTTGGTGATAACGTTATTACCAACTACAAGGTAGCAGATTATATTGTTAGTGCAACAAGGGCGGATGAAAAAGTTTTCGTTTGGGGTGACAGCCCTCCTATTTATGCACTTTCCCGACGATTTCCTCCCGGAAAATACGTCGCCGATTATCATATTAGAGACTTTTCAACATACAAGGAAACTATAAAAAATTTATCTGCCGACTTCCCCAAAATTATCGTTATTCTACCTAATGCAAACTCCGTACCGGAACTTTATATGTTTTTAAGAGAAAATTATATACTTATTGAGTCCATTGACGGCGCACAAATTTGGAGCTCACTTTCCCCCCGCGTTCGCGCTATAATGGCTCGTTAACTTCCATGCGGACTTTAGTAAAAAATACCAGCGCAAGTAAAACCTTGCGCAAAGGTTTAAAAAAACGCTCCCAAGAATATTCCAAAGTTTCCTTTTTTAGCGAAATTCCCTTCCGAAATCTTGTGGCAATATCCCTAATAGGCAATTTAGCCACTTTAGCTTTTGTGATAATTATCCAGAACCAACTCCCTCCGTTAATTCCCCTTTTTTACGGTTTACCAAAAACAGAAGAACAAGTAGCAGCATCAATTTCCCTTGTCATTCCGGGAATCCTTGCGACAAGCGTAATCCTTATTAACTTATTAATTTCACAAATTACTAATGACGATTACCTTAAAAAAATTCTTATTCTAACAGGAGTCGTAAGTGCATTTTTATCAACCATAACTACACTTAAAATCATTTTTCTAGTTGGTGTTTTTTAATCTAAACACATGGAGCAAATATTTAATCTTCTCCTTATTCCGGGATTAACGGCCTTCATTATTTCTTATTTGGGAACTATTTATGTTATCAAACTAGCTAAAAAATGGGGACTGGTTGATGATCCCAAAAAACACAAGCACCCAAAGGTAATACATACTTATCCTGTGCCTCGGGGCGGGGGATTAGCTATCTTTCTCGCGGTACTATTTGCAGCTTCAATATATCTTCCTTTTGATAAACACCTAAGAGGAATCATTTTAGGCGCCTTTATTTTAACTATTCTTGGACTTTTGGACGATAAATACGATCTTAATCCCTATTTGAGACTTTTGGTTCAATTTATAGCAGCGGGGATGCCAATTATAGGTGGAATCGGAATTTCTTTTCTGTCTAATCCAGGGGGCGGAATATTTGACTTATCTCATCCTCAGATTAGTATTAATATCTTCGGAGAAATAAGAAATATTTGGATACTTTCGGATGTATTTGCTCTTTTTTGGATTGTAACTCTTATGAATTTTTTAAACATCGGGGCAAAGGGGGTCGACGGACAACTGCCGGGGGTTACTGCGATTGCAGGAGCGACTATCGCCGCTCTTTCTTTGCGTTTTTCGGCAGATATTACGGAGTGGCCTGTAATAATACTGGCGGCAATAGTTAGCGGCGCATATCTTGGATTTTTACCCTGGAATTTTTATCCTCAAAAAATAATGCCTGGATTTTCCGGATCTTCGTTAGCAGGATACCTTTTGGCAGTTCTTTCGATACTTTCAACCACAAAAGTAGGCACATTATTCCTTGTTTTAGGAATACCTCTAATTGATAGTGGTTATACCATAATAAGACGTTTGTCTTCCGGAAAGTCACCCGTTTGGGGCGACGCCGGCCACCTTCATCATAGACTTTTGGACGCAGGCCTTAGCAAAAAACAAGTCTCCTATTTTTATTGGTTTATAACGGCAATACTGGGAATTTTAGCTCTTAATTTGAACACACAAAGTAAAGTATATACAATTGTTGGAGTTATTATTTTTGTTGGAGGACTAATCTTGTGGCTAACTTACCAGCCGAAATCATCAAAGTAGCAAGACCTGTTCATTGGATTAAAAACGGGGCGTTGTTTGCTGCAATAATTTTCAGCGGAAACCTCTTCTCGGAAGTTTTATTCTT
>Ga0214473_10000434_pt1 | contig 58860 bp, 53 predicted proteins | sample RVTome_7_FD_203509 | JGI IMG/M metagenome (GOLD analysis project Ga0214473, IMG submission 203509) | Soil microbial communities from uranium-contaminated site in the Upper Colorado River Basin, Wyoming, United States - RVT98D197 | ecosystem: Environmental > Terrestrial > Soil > Contaminated >... | reverse complement strand
TGATGAGTGCCAGGACATCGTGCACTGCCTTATGTGCCACTACATCGTGCACTACAACGTGAAAATGACCACGCGCAGGGTTTTCGGGTCGCCGTGCTTTCTCCTCTCTGCAGGAGGAGAATTGCATGGGCAAGAAGCAGGACCGAGATCGTCAACGCGCGATCCAGCGGTATTTGAGGGGGGAGAGTCCGGCGAGCATTTACGGGTCGCTTGGATATTCTCACCGATGGTTCTTCAAATGGCTGCAACGACATCAGGCCGGGGACGACGAGTGGTTTCACGAACGCTCGCGTCGACCAACGAGTGCCCTGGATCGCACACCGCACGAGATCGAGGAGATCGTGAAGATGGTGCGCCTGGACCTGTACAACCGGGGACTCTTCTGTGGGGCACAGGCCATCCATTGGGAGATGGACGACCTGCTGGCCCGACCGCTGCCCTCGGTGCGCACGATCAACCGGATCCTCAGTCGCAACGAGCTGACTCACCGGCGCACGGGGCGCTACGAACCGAAGGGGCGCAAGTACCCAAAGCTCATCGGCCACAAGCCGAACGATGTCCATCAGGCGGACTTCGTCGGCCCCTGTTATCTGGCCGGACCGCTGCGCTTCTACAGCCTGCACAGTGTCGATCTGGCAAGCCACCGCTGCGCGGTGGAACCGCTGTTGTTCCGCAGCGGTGCCGAAACCATCAAGGCGTTCTGGGCGAGCTGGATGCGGCTGGGCATGCCGAAACACCAACAGGTCGACAACGAAGCGGCGTTCTATGGCAGCCCGGCACACCCCCGGGGTATGGGCAACCTGATCCGTCTCTGTCTGCTCTACGGCATCGAGGTGTGGTTCATTCCGCCGGCCGAACCCTGGCGCAACGGGGTGGTAGAGAAGTTCAACGACCACTGGCGCCAGAAGTTTCTGGAGCGCGTGGTGATGGCTGGCGAGACCGCTCTGCGCCGCGAGAGTCTGGCGTACGAAGGGCGGCACAACGGCCAGTATCGCTACTCGGCCCTGGCGGGCAAAACGCCGCTGGCGGCCCTCGCGGCGTCCGCCGTGCCCTTGCGCTTTCCGCCCTCGGAAGAGCCGCCGAAGCATCCGCTGTCCAAGCCCCGGAAGGGACGGTACCACCTCATCCGCTTCGTTCGCAGCGAGCGGATCCTGGACGTGTTCGGGGAGCGCTTTCCTGCGCCTCCGGAGGCGACCTACGAGTACGTTCGCGCCACCGTGAACGTCGCCCGTCAGCGACTGGAAGTTTACCTCGACGACGTGCTGATCGACGAGCATCCCTACCGCCTGCGCTGATCGCGCCCGGCTGTACGAGCACGACTCCGGTCGCCCTTCGGGCTCCCTGCGTCGTGCTCGTACAGCCGCATTCTTCCCGACGGAACGGTTCCTATTCATTCCCTGTAGTGCACGATGTCTTGGCACTTATTCCAGTGCACGATGTCCTGGCACGTGAGACATAAGTTATACGCGTCTTTGCTTTTGAAGGCGTCTTCTTGTACTCGCAGCTAGGGACATGAGCAAGCCGGTTGAGGTGGGGATCAGCTGGCGGAGTATGGTGCTGCAAGCTTTGAGGCGAGCAGCGGCTGTGGTCTGCCTTGCCGCTGCGTATCAGTATGCCGCAAGTGGATTCGATCTGCGTTGGCTGACCATCCTGGTCCTCGCAACTTTGGTGGTCGCTAGCGGACCGCAGTACTGGATCGCCTCCGAGCAGACGCCACCCGCGCTGGGCTGGCCGAGTTGGGGGGCGGTGGGGTTCGGGATGGTTCCGGGCTGGGCCTTCATGACAGCGGCTGCCGCCGCCAAGGCCGGCGGAGTCTTGCCGCGGTATGTGATCTGGATCTGGCTGGCTGGGGCAGGCTGGCTGTTGATCGGTTCATGGCGTCTAAGCTGGCGTCGAGGCTCCTCATCAGCTGAGCAAGTGAGAGGAGAGAAGTGGTGGACGTGGGCCGCTGGCGTTTTGGTCCTGGCGGCTGCCATTGCGCCGCGGGTATGGGAGATCAGCACGGTGCCGCGTTACGTGCACTGTGATGAGGGCACGATCACCTTTGCGGCGCAGGCCTTCTATGCCAATCCCGAGCGGGACTGGTTTGCGCCGCCGCCGAACGCCGGCTCCTACTCGATCATGAATCTCCACTTCGCGCTCGACGGTGTTGGGGTGTTGATTGGCGGCCTCAACCTTACCAGTGCCCGCGCTTCGGATGTGCTGCTGGGTATCCTGTCGATCCTGCTACTGTTCGACGGCTTGCGGCGTGTGGCTGGCCTGCCGGTGGCGATTGCCGGAACTCTGCTGCTGGCCGGCAACCACTGCCATATCGCCTACTCGCGGATCGCTTCCGGATACATTCAGACCGCGTTTGTGGTGGCGCTGGAGTTCGCTTTGGCAAGTCGGATGTGGACGCGGCCGACGTATCTGAACGCGGCCGCCTTGGGTGTGGTGGGGGCCTTGGGGGTGCAGACCTATCCCGCATCGCTGGTATCTTTGCCGCTGCTGCTTGGGATCATCGCCCTGCAGCTACTTTTCCATCGCGAACGGCGGCGGGTCATGCTCGTTCCGATCGGGATTTTCCTGATCAGTTGCGCCACGGCCGGGGGCACCTTTGCCGTGGCGCTTCATCAGCATGGCGAGGCGCTGTCGAACCGTTCTCGCGCCATCAACATCTTTGCGCCCGACCGCATGGCGTTCTTGAAGACCGAGATCTACCACACCGACTCGACCTTGAGAGTCCTGGGGCTGCAAGCCTGGAATTCCCTCCTCGGCTTCCACCGCGGCCGGGATACGCAACCGCAGTACGGCATCGACCGGCCCCTGACAGATTCCTACAGCGCCGCGCTGATGGTGCCGGGGCTGCTCCTGGCGGTGCTACGACTGCGCCGATTCGTGGCGACCAACGCCTTGGTTTGGACGGCAGGGTATCTGCTGTTTGGATTGGGACTGCAGTTCGCGCCCGGCCACAACCGGGCAACAGGAGCACTGCCCCTTGGCATGGTGCTGCCGGCGATTGCCCTGGTGCAGTGCGGCAGCACTCTGTGGCAGCGGTGGCGCTCCGTGGCTCGTGGACTGATCGGGCTCACAATTGCTGCTGGCGTTGGTTTGTGTCTGTTCGAGAACATGCGGATCTATTTTGTGGAATACCTCTGGTCACGCACAGTGGGAGACGAACCGTCGGAAGCCGGTTGGGTCGCGCGGCGATACGCTGACCACTACACCGTTCATCTGGTCGGCTGGTCTTTGCATCACGGCGGATACGAAGGCCAGCGCTTGATCATAGGTGACATCCCGGTCGATCGGGATCCGGAGATCGACGCGATGGCCTACATCAGCAGCGTGCAACCCAGCGGTTCCGATCTGTTCGTAGTGAGCGGGGAATCGCCGCAGCTGCGCGACGCGCTGATGGCCCGGTATCCCGAAGCTCGCTTGGAGCTTTGGCAACGCCACCAGCGGGTGGGTCCGGTGCTGTTCTTGATCTTTCTAGGGCCGCCGCGAACGAGTGGCGATGGGCTCGGATCGGCAGCAGGGTAGGGCGCACGGCCGTGCGCCCTGGCTAAGCCGGATTGACGCCTCAAGGCCAGGTTGTTAGAGCCACATCTGGATTTTGCGCTATGGGCGTGCCGCAACAACGTCTGCAAACGATTGCACCGAGTGTGCGCGTGCCCTGGTGGGGCGCTCATGCCTGGAGCCTCAGGTTTCTGCGCCTGGGAGTGTTGGTCGGATCAGTGGGCTGGTTTGCGCTGCGCTTTCATCCTTACGTCAGCCAGCGGCTGGTCGATGGCTTGTGGGTACTCGCGATCGGGTTGTGGGTGCTCGAGGTGCGGCAGATTGCGGGCGTGACGCTCTTCGGTTTGCACATCTCGAGCCGGCAGGTTGTGCCGATTGTCGCGCTGATCGCGGTCTTCATCCTTGCTTGGTTGCCGTTTTGGGACAATTGGCGTTGGGCGTACACTGGCGACTCGCTGGGCGAGTACGCTGGGGTGATCAACTTCATCCGGGCACCGCAGAACGTGCTGAGCATCCACGGCGTTGACGACACCATTACTTGGCTTCATCTGCTGACGTATAACTGTTTGATGTTCGTCTTCGAGCCCACGTTCTTCTGGCATCGTGCCGGCAAGCTGCTCATTTCCTGCTGCGCCCTGGCCGCGATCTATACCTATTTCACTCTTGTCGTCGGTCGATGGTGGGCGCTGGCGGTGGTTTTCTGTGTGGCGACCAATTACGTCTGGATCTGGTTCTCCTACGTCAGTTACGAATTCATCGACAGCTACATCTTCTATTTTCTCAGCCTCACCTTTGCGCAATTGATCTGGTGGCATCCGGACCGCTTGGGTCTGTGGATGGTTTGCGGACTGCTGGGAGGGCTGGCGTTGTTTTTCGCTCAGCCCGCGTGGTCGGCAGTTGCGGCAGTGGGGATAGTGCTGGCGCTCTTTGCTTTGAAGACCCGCCGCTTCAGACCCTTGGCGGTGTATACCCTCTCATTCTTGGTGGTCGGCCTACCGATTTTCCTCCAGGGCATCCCGGGCAACCGGGCGGCGCGGATGTTTCTCGAGTGGGACTATCTACGCAGCGTGTTCACGCAGGTGCTGCGCCTGGCGTACACATCATCCTTCCGGCACATTGGCGTGTACGACGGCTTCCTGCGTTGGCCACTGAGCGAGCTGTACATCGTGGGTGCAGTGGCGGCCGGTTTGGGCGTCGTTCCATTCCTCCGCCGTAAGTTGCGCCTGCCGCCGGTTGCGCCGGTGCTGCTGGTGCTGCTCCTCTGGGATGCGGTGTTGCTGACGCTGACCAATAACGGGTACGGCACCCCGTCCAGCAAGCGCGCTTACAACCTCATCCCCTTGCAGATCTTTTTTGCCTTGCTGCCGCTGTACGTTTTGTGGGCCTGGTGCAGGGGCCGCCATCTGCTGCGGGTGGGGGCCGGGCTGGTCATTGTGACCGCGCTTGGTGTGTACGCAGCCGGCAGCCTGAGAGTGATCCGTTACCCGACGCCGCATCTCTACGGTGAAAACTCGCTGGACGGTTTCATCGAGTTGCGCCAGCGGTTCCCGGACCGCAAGGTGGTCTTCCTGTCGTCACGCGAGGAGTACGGCCGCGACCTTGCCCCGAAAAGTTTCTTCGACACCACCTACCGTCTGATGGACCAGTTGGTGCTCGAGAGCGAATTCAGCGATGCCACCGTCGAAAGGGCGTGCCAAGCACGCAGCATCGTGTGCATGGAGCCGGCGTTCGATCACCAACTATTTGGCCAATTGTCGCGCAAGAACGGTAACGGGTTCAGTCCGTTTGTACTGCTGAACTCGACGTCGCTGGCGTGTTATGAGTGCGACAACGCCTAGAGGTGTTGCGGCGCGCTTGTGCCTATAAGGCATCGTATCTCTGTGAGCTTCCGTGGCCCCGTTTGTTAATTTGCTGTGGAACCGAAGTACTTTGCTGTCTTGGATTGGCCCCGGGGCAGCCGCGATGCTGTTGGCCGCATTTGCTTGCCGGTTCGATCCCGAGATCAACAACTGGCCTGTGAATTTCACGTGGCTGGGAGCACTGCTGGTTTGGTGCGCTAGCCAACTGTTATCCGCGCCCCTTCTTCGAATCTCATTCAGCCGCAGGCAGGCAGTGCGGGTGGGGGCGCTCCTGTTGGTCTTCTGTGCGGCGTGGCTGCCCTTTTATAGAGACTGGCGTTGGGTGGCGTCCGGAGATTCACTGGGCTGGTTCGAAATTCCTGCGGGGGCTGTCGAGCGTCAGTGGTGGCGAAGCGTGCTCAGCGTGCGCGGCGCCTACGATCAGTTCACGTACACCCAGGTGATCGTCGACAACGTCCTGATGTTTGTGTTTGGGCCGACATTTTTCTGGCATCGGGCCTCGAAGCTGTTGGTCAGCATCCTAGGACTGGCCGCAGTTGCGGCGTACTTTTCGATGTTGTTGCGCTCGCCTTGGGCCATTGCGGTCATGTTGGCGACAGCCACCAACTTTATCTGGGTGCTGTTTTCTTATGTCAGTTACAACCACATCGATAGTTACTTATGGGCCTACGCAACGCTGATCGTGTTCACCTTGGTCGTGCGCCAACCGGAACAGAGGGCATGGTGGGTGCTTTTGGGGACCGTGGCGGGCTTTTCGCTCTTTTTCACGCAGACGGCATGGGCCGAGGTGGCGGCGTGTGGAATTGCGGTCACTTTATGGGCCCTCATCACTCGCCGCTGGCGTGCGCTGATCCAGTGTGGGGTATCCTCTCTCGTGGCAGGATTTCCTGTATTGCTGCAGGCTCCATTGTTGATGAAGCTGTCGCTCTACCACCACAGTCAGCCCGTTACCGACTGGAATTACCTATGGCGCATGTTTTGGGCGATTTTCTCGCTACCGCTGGGTTCCGCTCCGGCATCCGTCGGCTTTTATAGCCATTTCTTCTTCTGGCCGTGTGGGCCACTGTATCTCGCCGGATTGGCGCTTGCGGCGATCAGCGTCGTCTCGCCGCTACGCAAGCGCTTGGGATTGTCGATCGCCGTGGTCGGCTTGCTGCTGCTCTATTTTTGGGACGTGGCGCTCTTCGCCGTCACCAATAACGGTTATCCCAGTCCATCGCCAAAGCGAACGTACCACCTGGTGGCGCTGCAGGCGTTCTTCTGCCTGCTCCCATTGTACTGCGCCGCGTCGGTGACGCGCCGGTTTCCGCTTGTGTCGCGCGGCATCACCGCTGCAACGTTCCTGGGCATCGGTGCGTACGCGGCGGTGAACCTCTCGATGTTCGTATTGCCGGAGCCCCGCTTCGGCGGCACAATCAAAGACGCGATGGTGCAGGTGCGACAGCGCTTTGCGGATCATAAAGTACTCATCCTTGACAGGCGTAGCGCGATCAGGGACATCGCGGAAAGCCCGCGATCCGTGTTGAACCTCGCATATGAACTAGCTGAAAACATATCCGTAGTTTCCTCACTGGACCCGGTCAGCGCGGCTGAGGCATGTCGTACGCGTACAATCCTCTGTCGCTCAAATTATGCAGGGGACGGCATAGCTGAGGAATTTGCGGCTGCGACCGAGTTTGCACGGGACCAATTCCACAAGATCCAGCTGTACGGGATACGGGATCTTGATTGCTTCGAGTGCACGACGTCTTGAGCTCAGGATCAGGTACTCGCATACCGGTAAGGGAAAGCGGGTGCTGCTCATAGTCTTCAGTAGCCCTACGTCTTCTGAGCCACGACGATGTACGAATAGGGCGCCAGGCGGGCAAGCACCGCTGCGATGCCACGCTCCACTAAGTTGCGGCTGGCCGTGTAGCCGAGCATGGTGCGGACGGCGAAACCGCCATCCTCGACCAAATGCCTGGCGCTGTTGCGTGTAAATGGCCGCACGTGCTCGTAGCAGTCCCAGAAATTTGCCACCGGATAAATCAGCGACCAGACCGACTGGGCGTGCATCACGAGGATGCCGTCCGGCTTCAGTATCCGGTGAACGTCGCGTACGAAAGCCAGGGGGGTGATCAAGTGCTCGATGAGATCTTTGGCGCGGACCACGTCGAACGATGCGGTCCGGAATGGCAGATGGAGCGCGTCACCGCAGACGCCAGGCATCCGCCAGAGGCGGGCGGCGTCATGGTTGAAATCAAAGGGCACCGGGAGAAAGCCAGCATCCGCCGCCAGCGCGCTAAACACTCCGGGCCCGGCGCCCACGTCCAGAACACGCCGCCCCGATCCATAGGCTGCAATGAGCTTGACATCCCGGCGCGCCAAATCTTCCCGTTCCCTGACCGTTTTGGGGTGCATGCGCTGTGCACTTGAACACGCGCGGCAAGCAGAATCAATGATGAGGGAAGCTTGAAGCGGGCAGCAGTCCGCTGGCACTCGCTGCTAGCATTGGCGGGCCGAGGCCGATGCTGCTATGTGATCGCTCCGGCGGCTTGGCTTTTAGTGCGTATCGCGATTGTCTACGACTGTTTGTACCCGTACACCGTTGGCGGCGGCGAGCGTTGGTACGGCGAGCTCGCTCGGCGCCTGGTGCCGCGACACCAGGTGACGTATCTGACACGCCGCCAGTGGGACGACGGCGAGGTGCCCAAGGGACCTGCTGGCGTGGAAATCGTCGCCGTCTCGGGCGGGCGCAAACTCTACGCAATCTCGGGCCGGCGTAACCTCACCGCCCCCTTACGCTTTGGCTGGGGCGTGTTCTGGTATCTGCTCCGCCATCGCCAGCGCTACGACATCGTACACACCTGTGCATTTCCATATTTCTCATTACTCGCGGCACGCGTCGCCTGCGCCTGGGGAGGACCGCCCGTTGTGGTCGATTGGCTGGAGGTCTGGACCGAGGACTACTGGCGGAAGTACCTGGGACGGTTAGGCGGACGTGTGGGCGCCGTCATACAGCGGCTTTGCGTGAGGCTCAGCGGGACGGCATTCGTCTTCTCCGCACTGCATGCCGAGAGGTTGCGTCAGGAAGGTTATGCCTTCGAGCCGGTCAGGCTGAGCGGACTATACGCCGGGCCGGCGGAATTGCTGGATTCACCCGCCGTGCGCAGCCCCCTGGTGGTGTTTGTCGGCCGCCACATTCGAGAGAAAGGGGTAGCGGCGATTCCTGCGGCCATCGCATGGGCGCGGCAAACCATTCCGAACCTGCGCGCCACGATCTTTGGCGACGGGCCGGAGCGGGCCGCGGTGATGGCCGAGATCGAGCGCCTCGATATGGCGGATGTGATTACCTGCCCCGGATTTGTTCCCTGGGAGCAGGTTGACGCCGCTATGCGCCAGGCGATGTGCTTGTTGCTGCCTTCACGGCGTGAAGGATATGGAATGGTGGTGGTTGAGGCGTCCGCGCGTGGCACGGCGACAATCACAGTACGGGACGCAGACAACGCCGCCACAGAATTAGTCAGCGAAGGACGAAACGGCGTGATTGTCGAGAGTGCACGGCCCGAGGCGTTGGGATCAGGCATCGTGGCGGTCCATGGGGCCGGTCCGGCGCTGGTGGAGAGCACGAGAGGTTGGTTTAAGGAAAACGCCCCGCGTCTGTCAATCGACGCCTCGATAAGCACGGTCGAAAAGACCCATGCCAGGGTGGCCGGAGAGCAGGCCCGCCGAGCGAACAAATGACCAGGATATAGCGGTGGTTTTACGACAGAACTCTATAGGGTCTCGTTCGAGTTGAGGAAGCCGTAAGTATAATGTGCCGCCAAGGGAGCGGCGACGACAACTTATGGCACGTACACCAGACGGGCTTGACGCCATCCAGCAACGGAGCAGCTCTCACGATGTCACCTGCTGTGTCGGACAGCTCCCGGCGTTCTGCACGCTCTCGATGGGAGCGTCTACAGCTGTGAACAGCAATCGGCCATCGGTGCTCTTATGAGGTGTGACTTCCGCCGAGGGATAGCAAGAGCGGAGGACCTCTAACGCATGATGATCCGCCCAGGAAATAACCAGAAACATGGCACCGCGCCCGGTATCCACCCCCTGCGGGATCTGATCGGGGGCGAGCGCGATATAATCTTGGCAAAAGAGTTCCAGATGAGGTGGCTCCCTGGACGGCGGGGGCCCCGGCCCGTACCAGTTTCCAACGAAATAGAACTTTCGCCCGTCACAGTGAGATCCGACCAGCCTCAGAGCGACAGACTCGTAGTGCTCTGACGGGGTGGCGAACAGGGCACGGTAGTTCGGAATGAATATCAACATCGCTGCGCTGCAAATTACCGCTGGACGGACCACCCGCTGGTACCGCTGCCGCCGCTGGAATTGAAGCAGGTGCTCTAAGCCTAGCCCTGCCAGCATGAATACTGCCGGCATCGCCGCCGCAAGCCTATATGCCGCTCGCGGATCGTCGGTAAAGGCCACGCCCACCAGCATAGTGAACAGCAGCCATACCAGAACAAAAAGGCGGTCAGGCTCGCCGCCCAATAAGGCAACGACGCCGCCTACGACCAATGCCGTCAGCGTTCCCACGTCCAACAGGCCGACCTTGGAGGGTCCGCTCGCGGCCAGGTGGGCCCAATCGGTGAACATCGAAAGCGTTTGGCCGATGTTCCGAAGAAAAACTGGCAATACGCCGGAGACTTGATACAGCCGCTCGAAGTTGGCCCGCGCTCGGGGATCGGTGACAAGGACCTGCTGAGATCGTTCAACTATTATCCCCCACTGAATGGAAGCGAGCAGAGGCGCCAGAACAAGCACGGCAGCAATCCCAAATGCCAGCGCATCCGCTATCGCGCTGCGAAGGGGTACACGATTCTGCATCCAGTGCATCAACAGGTAACCAGGGCAAAGTAGAAGCACTATGCGCGACGGAAAGTAGCATTCCGCTGCCAGTCCTGCGCATATACCCGCGAATGCCAGCACTGTTCGGCTGCGATCTTGCTGACCGCGAACTACCAGGTAGAGAACCAACGACGTGCAGAAGGAGGACTGCACAAACGTCAGTGCCGATCGGCTATCGCCCACGTGCCAGAGTGATACTGCCATCAAGAAGATCGCGATCAGCGCGACCCGATGCGCGAACAACCTACGGGCAAGCAGGAACGTGAAAGTGATTCCGCCCATCCCTAGAAATGCCGTGCACAACCGTGCTGCAAAGATTGGATCCTGCGGCAGCAGCATCAGCATTAGGGCGACGAACGTAAAAGCAAAGTTCGGCGTGTTATACCAGCCAACGGTCGAGAAGACATTTGGCGCCAGGCCTCGCGCGATCCGTCGAGACTCAAGCACGGGGGCGATCTCGTCGTTGTGCATATTGACGGGGATATCGCCGACGGCAATGAAGCGGAGAGCTGCGGCGAGCATGAGAATCGTCACGAAGCCTAACAACGTATTCAGGGGCAAGGGTGCAGACCGTGACCGCGCGCGCCGCAAGGTTAGCGGATAAACAAGCACGCCCGACGCCCACAGGCCGAAGGCCAAGCCGTATCCTGGGTTCTGGTGCGGCCACAAGAAAATGCCCGAGATCGCCGCGATTAGGGCACCGCACCGCACAAATACCAGCCATCCGAGGGAGCGTCTATTCGAAGGGGCCTGCTCGTGTAGAATCACTCCGGAGGCTAGATTTGAGTCTAACGCCATACGTCGACCAGCGGTTGGGGCGCTGATAGTAAATTTCTGGAGTTTGAGCAAGGAATGGGTGTTCTTCTGCGGCCCCCCGTCTCCTCCGAGCCTACGTGTTGGGCCAGACGAACTCTGGCCGAAGGCTCTTTGTGGCATTTACCGTTCGCGACCACCTGATTCGCATCATCTCGGCGCGCGACATGAGTCGCCGGGAGCGCCGGGCATACGAGGCAGAAAAATGAAGAAGCTTCCACGGTTCAAGAGTGAAACCGACGAGCGAAAGTTCTGGGAATCGCATGACTCGGTAGGGTACCTCGATTGGGCAAAGGCAAAGCAGGTGGTGCTTCCCAACCTCCGCCCATCGGTGAAGACCATCTCATTACGCCTGCCCGAATCGATGCTTGAGGAACTGAAGCGCATCGCCAATAAGCGCGACGTTCCCTATCAATCGGTGATCAACGTCTTCTTGGCGGAGGAGATCAAGCGCGAGAGTGCACGACGCTGAGAGGCTGGCGAGGCTAGTATTTCCCTGCACGCGAAAGTGCCGCAGAACTGCACGCCGCACGTCCCTACGCCCTCGGCCCACAAGCCTCACGCCCAATTTGACTTGCCCCAGGCGTTCATCTAGGCACGACAACACTCGGGCGACGGCGTGGAACGTGGTTTCGCTGTGTAGTAGGGCGACGCTCGGGGCTGAACGAGGGATGCTGTCCAGAGAAATGAGTCGCGATCCGGAGGAAGCGCGTCGGCTTGCCGCGCTTGCACCAAGTCCCGCTGTGTTCGAGTACGAAATCGCGGTCATTTTGCCGTGTCTGAACGAAGCGGAGACCGTTGGCACCTGCGTGACGAAGGCGGTGACGACGCTGCGGCGACTGGGTATACGCGGCGAGGTCGTCGTGGTCGACAACGGCTCGACCGACGGCTCGCAAGAGATTGCCGCCCGTTGCGGCGCGCGGGTGGTGCAAGAGGGGCGTAAGGGTTACGGCAGCGCTTTGATGCGTGGCTCCGAAGAGGCGCGTGCCCCGTTCATCATCATGGCCGATGCCGACGATTCCTACGATCTGACGGACCTGGATCGCTTCATCGCGCAGCTGCGGGCCGGGGCTGACCTCGTGATGGGCACACGCCGGCGTGGCACGATCGAACCCGGCGCCATGCCGTGGCTGCACCGTTGGATCGGTAACCCTTTGCTGTCCGGCATTCTCAACCTGCTGTTCCATTCCGACATCTCCGACGCGCACTGCGGCATGCGGGGTTTCACCAAGGACGCTTACCGGCGCATGCAACTGCAGACCACGGGCATGGAGTTCGCCTCCGAGATGGTCATCAAGGCGGTCTTGGGCGGCATGCGTGTCACCGAGATTCCGATCACGCTGCATCCCGATGGCCGTAGCCGGCCGCCACACCTGCGCTCGTTCCGCGACGGCTGGCGACACCTGCGCTTCATGCTATTGCTCTCCCCGACTTACCTGTTTCTCATCCCGGGCGCGCTCAGCATGATCGTCGGGATGGTACCTTTGATAGTGTTGGGGTTCGGACCGGTTGTGATCGGCGGGTTCCACTTCGACATGCATTACATGGTGCTGGGAAGTCTGCTGACGGTTCTGGGTTTCCAGGTTGTCACCACGGGCTTGTTCGCGAAAACCTATTCCCATGCGGCACGCCTCTACACGCCGGATCGGACTCTAGCCGTACTGATGCGGCTCTTTAATTTGGAACGAGGACTGGGACTAGGAACTCTGTTGTTCCTGGCCGGTTTCGTCATCGACGCGATTATCTTGGTGAACTGGTTGAGAAGCGGGATGGGGTCGCTGGATGCGATACGCCCCGCAATCCAGGCGTCGACGTTGATGATTGTCGGTGCGCAGACGGTATTTTCCTCGTTCTTCTTGAGCATGTTGGCCTTGCCGCGAAAAGCGGAATAGTTTCGGGCGCCGCCTTACCACGATGGCCATTGAATCAGCTGATCGGCCGCCAGGCGTGAGGCTCTTCGTCGTGCTGGCCGGTCTTGTGATCTCGGTTGCCTGTGTTGCGGTGGCGATCTATTCATCGCGTATCGACCAGCGCGACAGCGCGGCATGGTGGTTGTTGACTGTCGCTCTGGGGCTGGGACTGCTCTGGTCGATGGTAGTGGGACAATGGGGAAGCCCCCCACCGGAGGGCGTGAGCACCCTGAATTGGCGCCGCGGCATTCCGGGGGGTCTACTTGCAGCAAGCGGGACGGCGCTCTTTGCCTGGGCGCCTTACGTCCTGCTTCAAGAGTGGGAGGCCAACTTTGACCGCGCCTGGCTTGCGTGGCTGACCGGCGCCATCGCGCTGAGTGCCGGTCTGGAACTCCTGTGGGGGCGTAGTGATGAAAGCCGCAGCCCAAAATCACAGCGCAGATTTCTCTGGTCGCTTGTTGCGCTACTGGCAATCGCGACGCTGTACCGCTTCTTCAGACTCGGATGGTTTCCCGGCGAGGGACACATCACCCAAATCGAAGAGCTCCAGAATGGGCTGTTCGGACAGATGTACCTCGACGGCGGGCGCTGGCGATGGGAGTATCTCAGCGAGACGTGGCTCTCAGCGTTGGCAATTCAGCTGCGAGGGCCTACGCTGAATGCGGTGCGCGAGGCCTTGGCTGTCGTCAGCACGCTCAAAGTAATCCCCGTATTCCTATGGTTGAGCTACACTGTCGGCAACCTTGGCGCCGTAATTGGTACGGCCTTGCTGGCATGCTCGTCATGGGACGTAACGTTCTCCCGCATCGGACAGCCGACGCAGATTCTTCCTGCTGTCACATTTGCGCTGCTTGCCGGGCCGGTGCGTCGCGGCAGGCCAGGGGCGTTTGTCTGGCTCGGGTTTCTGGGGGGCTTTCTGCTTTACGCGTATATCGCCTTTCGTCCACTGATCCTGTTCATACTGGCAGGGGCCACTGTATTCTCCTTGCGCGATGCTGGCACGCGCTGGCCCCTACGGCTGACGCGGGTACTGCTGGTCGTGGCGATCATCGTGAGCATGGGATTGCCGCTGTTCCTGAACCGCCTGTCGGGTCGGATCCACTTGGAGTACTTCGACGGGCTTAATCGAGCGCGCGGTTACAATGACTATTACAACTCCAACGATACCTGGCCGCAGGCGTTGGAGAAGCGCTTTCATCGTGCCGCCGGCGCTACCGAGCTGTTCTTCTTTCACGGCGACTTGAACGTGACCCACAATATCGAAGACCGGCCGCTGGTCGATCCGGTGACGGCCACGCTGATGCTGCTCGGAGTTGCCTATTGCCTGACTCACCTGCGGAGCGGTGTGTTCGGTCTTACACTGGTTGGCTTCGCGTTGGGCATTGCGGGAACGCTGGTGGTCACAGGCAACTGGGATCTCGGGCGGGTGGCGACCAACATGGTGTACCCATACGTTCTGGCCGGGTACGGCGCAGCCGTAGTTGCTTCAGTGCTGGGAGGGGCGTGGCCCCGCGGCGGCCGCCGCTTAGCAATTGCTCTCCTGGCCGCGGCAACCCTCGCCGCGTTCTATCTGAACACCACCTTCCTGTTCCGCTTCTGGAACGCACCGGAGGTCCGTCGCGCCATGCATCACAACCTGGCCACACTTTCCTCCTGGTTGCGCCAGAACGTGAGGCTGGGAGAGCGGGCCGTGGTGATCTCACCGGAAGTGCCGCACGTCTTGATGCCCAACGACGGTTACTGGCTCCTGGGCGGCAAGATTCCGGGGATGGCGACGCCGGAGCTGGCCCCGGCATTGCAGGCATTAGCAGATCATGCGGCGCCCACGTTGCTGGTGGTGTACGCGGGCTCTTCCACCGCCGCTGTGCGCGACTACTTGCAGTGGCTCATCCCGGGAGTCGAGCTGCAATTCGAGGGCGATCCGGAAGACCGCGGCGGCGAAATAGCCTATGCACACCTGCCCGGACCGTGTCCGGAATTGCGCGACCGGATCGAGGCGGCACGTTGCCGGGGTGCGGCGGTAGAATACACCGTGCACGACGTCTCCGGAGGAACATTGGCCCAGGTTACCCGCATTGCTCCGTTCGTGGATGTCACAACATGGCCTGCGGAGATAGACCGCGCCCTGGAACGGTTTGCGCAGCAGGCGAGTCACGTGCGTGTGCGGTTCCAGGCGCCCCTCGACTTGGCCACAGCTGGAGCTTACGTCTTCATGCCGCAAGCCTTCAGTGGCGAGGTGCGGGTGGCGATCGACGGGCGCGAGACCGACGCACGCACGGTCGTGCAGCTCGATGCTGCGTCGCACAGCCTCAGTTTCGAGGCCCGATCGCCAGCAATCCGGCCAGGAATGCCGCGCCTTCTTTGGCGGAACCCGCAGAGCGCAGAACCGGCTGACCTGGTGCCGCTCTACCGCCTCGTTGCCCCTCAGGACGCGTGTGTGCAGGCGAAGGACGCCGCCGCAGGCTGAAGTCCTGCGCCTACAGTCCTGCCCTCCAGCCACAAAGTGGCTGTAGCCGCAGGACTTCAGCCTGCGCAGACTCGGCTACAGCTGGTTGCACGAGAGATCTTTTGCTAAGGCTCCCACCCGTGCTTGCCAAAAACTTGCGCCCGCAGCTGTTTCATAATACGCCTTCCCAACCTGTGCGAAGCGGCGAGTGTCGAAGAGAACTGAGCTGATGCAGCGCCTCCTGAAACGCGTGCTGCCGATCGCGCTGGTCTTGGCGTTCTCCTTCGGCTTCAAGGTCTGGCAACTGGACCAAAACCCGGCCGGCTTTTTCACCGACGAGGCCGGCGTCGGTTACGACGCCTATTTGATCGGCAAGACCGGCGCCGATCGTACCCAGGAGCGCTTCCCGTTGTTCTTCCGCGGCTACGCCTGCGATGGTGTAAGCCCCTACCAGGTGTACCTGACGGTGCCGTTCGTCCGCGCCTTCGGTCTGAACGAGTGGGCCGTCCGCCTGACGTCGGTGGCCGGCAGCACTGTGGAGCTGCTGATATTTTATCTGCTCCTGTGTCAGTTTGTTCCCCGCTTCCACGCCATCCTCGGCGCGCTGATCTTGTCGATTTCGCCCTGGCATTTCTTTCTCAGCCGGATCAACATGGGGGACTACTACAGCTGGCCGATGATGACGGCCCTGTCGTATCTGTTCTTCGTGAAAGCGTGCCGCACGCGACGGACCTGGTACTACCTGCTGGCCGCGTTCTGCTTCGGGCTGACGAGTTACAGCTACACGCCGGCGCGCATGGTGACGCCGCTGCTGTTTGCTTCGGCGCTACTGGTCGTGGCGTGGCAGCGCCGCTGGGCGAAGGCGGTTCTGATGGCGGTTGTCTTCATGGTCACGCTCGCACCCGCCGTGCATTACTACCTCACCAATCCATGTGCCTCGGGCCGGTTGACTGCCACGACCGGCCTGAAGATAAGAGCGCAGGATTTGAAGGATCCGCAGGCATTGCTGGCGAAACTGCGCCCGCAACAGGTTTCCTGGCGCCAGGTCGCGCGGTCGCCATTCGTACGCAAGTACCTCGCCCATTTCAACAATGACTTCCTCTTCGAGAAGGGCGATGCGACCTATCCGGGCCAGCCAGTGCTGCGCCACTCGATTCCCTATCTGGGCTTGCTCTACCCGTACCAGAAATGGCTGATGCTCGCCGGTCTGGTGTGGCTGTTGGGTGCGATGTTCCTGCAGCGGCGCGCCGAGCTCGCCGTCGTCCTGGCCATGATCGTGCTCTTCCCGCTGCCGGATTCACTTACAGCGGATGGAACCCCGTTCTGCACGCGCTCATACCTTGGTGTCGTTCCGGCGCACCTGCTGATCGCTTTCGGCATCGAGCTGGTGGCGTTGGCCTGCTGGCGACTGCGCCCCGTCATCTTGCGGCGGCCGGCGTACGTGTTGGGAATTGCGGGCCTGGTGTTTCTGATCGCTACGTCTTTTCAGACGCTGATACAGCGATTTCTGGACAATCCGCTGTACACCTCCGGTTACTGGGGCTGGCAGGCGGGTCCGAAGGAGGTCATGCAGTACTTCGTGCCCCGCAACGATGAGTACGACGAGCTCATCCTCAGCGGTGCCTTCAATGCTCCACACATCTTCCTCACCTTCTACGATCTGGACCGCCGTTGCACCCACTGCCGCATCGGCGACCTCTCCATCTACAATCCGCGCAAGAAGCAGCTCTTCGCGTTGCACCCGGAAGAAAGCAAACCCCGTACGGGGCGCAAGGTGCGCTTGAAGAACATCTACTATCCCAGCGGCGAATTGGCCTTCGAGATCTTCACCGTCGATTCCGACGGTGTGCCGCTGCCCGAAGTCGAGCCCGTAGCGGAGCCTGTAACCCGGCCGCTGCTGGGATCCGACTTGACTCAGCCCACCCAGAAGGAGCGCATCGAGCTCACGCCGGAGGGCACCGAGCTGACCTTCGGGGAAGGAGAACGATTCGCCTTTTCCAAGGACGCGTATGACAAGACTGAGGGTTCGATTACCTTCGAGATAGTTCCGGGATGGGCCGGCGATGAGGACAGCGTCCGGTTGTTCTTACAGATTCGCGAGCCCAACGCCTGGCATAGCCGCCTTTTGGTGTTCAAAGATCATCCGTTCTTCCGCCTCCTGTTCACGGACGATACCGGCGCCGAGCACGGTGCCGGGGCGCCGATCGTGAGCTGGGCGTCTGGCGAGCGGCACACCGTTGCCGTCACTTGGCGCGACGGAGTCACAGCCCTGTATCTCGACAACAAGCTGATCGGCGAGGACCACTATCAGGGCAAGCTGGAGATCACACCGCGCACACTGCTCTACATGGGTTCTGATAACCCGGCGGATCCTGCACGTGTGGCGAAAGCGAAAATCGAGAAGCTCAGGATCTACGGCCGCGCGATCGAGCTCCCGACCGGCGAGTGAACACCTGCAGGAGCTTCGCGGTTACTTCTGCAGAATCAGCACGGTGTTCCAGCACAACCAGCTGATGAAGGGGAACACCTTCATCAGGAAGTTGTCGAGCGCGTTCAAGGGGCGGAACAGCCAAGCGATCTTGTCGGCGTCGTAGATCACCTTCTTCCAGTAACGATCGCGGGCGGGATGTGCCCGCATGCCGACGAAGAACCACACGAAGACGAGCTGAGCCAACAGCCAGAACTCGCGGTGCTCGACGCTGGCGTACAAGCCATTCAAGCGCCGCACCGCACTCAAGGCCAGCGGGCGTTCGTCAGGCGTGCGCATCGTACCGGCGATGCGCCGGTACACGTTGATGACGGGATTGTAGGCCAGAGGCTCAATGAAGAAGGCGCGGCCACCCGGCTTGAGGACACGGTGGACCTCGCGCATGGCCTCCTGGAATTCGACATGGTGCAGCACGGCATTGCCGTAGACGATGTCAAAGGTCTCATCCGGAAACGGCAGGAACTCCACTGGAGCAATGATGGCCGAAACCGGCGTCCTGTGACGGCGCGACAGCGCCGCGACGACGCGCAGGAAGGCGCCTGAAATATCGAGAGCCGTGACAATCGCCCCGCGCTGAGCGAAATAGATCGACGCCTCGCCGGATCCGCAGCCGACGTCGAGCACGCGCTTGCCTTGAACCTCGCCTAGTCGAGAGAGGACGAAGCGGTTCTCGATCGCCGTGATCGCCTCGAAGCTTTCCTTTACCAGGACACTGTCCGGGTCGATCGTGCGTGCCCACTCGTCGTGAAAATGGCGCTCACTCTTAAGCTTCTCCTCGAACGAAGTGGAGCGCTTGCCGCTGGGCTTATAATTTTCGCTGATCATGCAACCTGCTGTCCTACGCGAAAAGTTCCAGACTTCTAGCAGCTAAACACTGGCCGTATCAATAACCCCCTTTAGCCACGAGCCTTCTTTAGCATCGTAGCTTGGAATCGAGGATTGCCTTCTGGTTGACACACTGGTTTTGTATATCAGTTTCCCCGCATCGAATCGCGTGGCTCTGACAGCCGCTCGAAGGGATGATTCTCAGCCGTCACGTTCCAGCATCGCCACGCACTCCACATGATCTGTCTGCGGTAGCAGATCGAAAGGCTGCACGCCGGCGGCGCGGTATCCGTGCGCGCCGAACCAGTCGAGGTCGCGCGCCAGTGTGTCGGGATTGCAGGAGATGTAGACCAGTTTGCGCGCGGCGCAGGCGACGATTGCGTCGCGTGCGGCCGGGTCGACACCCTTGCGGGGCGGATTCAGCGTGATCAGGTCGATTCGGGGGAGCTGTTGCGCCAGCTCAGGTAAGACCGCGGCGATCTCGCCGGCATGGAAACGGAGATTGTGAAAACCGTTGAGACGGATGTTGCGCTTGGCGTCGACAATGGCTAGCGGCGACTCCTCGATGCCGTATACGTGCTTGGCCGCCGTGGCGAGGAAGAACGCCAGCGCCCCGGCGCCGCAGTAGAGGTCGACGGCGACGTCATCGGGCCGCGGTGCGGCCCATTCCAGGGCGCGTTCGTAGAGCTTGCGTGCCACAGGGATGTTCGCCTGCAGAAAAGCGCCGGCTTGTGTCTGCAGCTTCAAGAAGCCGACACGTTCGACCAGGGCGGTCTCGCGCGTCAGCGGAATGAAACTAGGTCCGAAGATGACGTTCCCCGCTTCCGGGTTGACGTTCTGCGCCACGCTGATCACGCCGGCAATGCGAGTCAGCCGCGCCGCCAGGGCGCGCGCCTGTGACAGCACACGGTCGCGCGTCACCAGGATTATCTGCGCCCGCTTGGTCCAGTTGCTGACCCGCACCACCACGTAACGCAGGTTGCCGCTGTGCGTGCGCTCGTCATAGACCGCCACGTCGAGGCGCTCCAGCGCGTCACGTGTCTTCGCTATCACCGCGTTGATCAGGGGGTGGTGCACCGGGCACTGGCTGATGTCGACGACCTGATGCGATTGGGGGCGGTAAATGCCGAGCAACAGGCCGTGCTGGGTCTTGCGTATGACGAGCTTGGCCTGATTGCGGTATCCGAAAGGGCGCGGCGAGCCGACGAGGGCGGGAACGCTCAGGTGGGCGAGAGTCGAAAAAGCGCCAAGGGCCTCACGTACCCGTTGCTGCTTCAGCAGCAGCTGCTCTCCATAAGGCCGGCCGATGAAATTGCAGCCGACGCAGTGGGGGTAGTGAGGGCAGGGGGCAGGTTTCGGGGGCCGGGGGCCGGAGAAAGGGGGTTCGGGGTTGGGGATTGGGAAACCGACCCCTGACCCCTGACCCCTAACCCCTTTCCCTGGCATCTCTCCTCCACTCCCCGCTGCGGCCGCCGCGCTTTTTCATCAGGCGGATGTCGCCGATCACCATGCCGCGATCGACGGCTTTGCACATGTCGTAGATGGTAAGGGCGGCGGCGCTGACTGCTACCAGGGCCTCCATTTCTACCCCTGTCTTGCCGCTGACTTTTACCCGCGCCTCGATCTCGAGAACGCCTGGCTCACGTGCGACGAAGTCCACGCCGGCAACCTCGACCGGCAGCGGATGACAGAGCGGAATCAGCTCGGCGGTGCGCTTGGCGGCCTGGATGCCGGCGACGCGTGCCACCGCCAAGACCTCACCTTTGGCGATTTGCCCGCTGCGGATCAGCTCTAGAGTCTGCGCCTGCATCTGCACCGTACCTCGTGCCACGGCCTCGCGCTCGGTCACCGCTTTGGCACTGACATCGACCATGCGTGCCCGGCCCCGCTCGTCGAGATGCGAGAGTTGCGGGCGGGACTTCACCTTGCGATTCCGCAGTTGCGCCATTATAACCTCGATTGTCTATGAGCCATCACAAACTCGTCATCCTGGGTTCCGGTCCGGCAGGCCTCACCGCTGCAGTGTACGCCGCGCGCGCCAATCTAGCACCGATCGTGATCGAAGGCTCCCAGCCCGGCGGCCAACTTACTATCACGACCGAGGTCGAAAACTATCCCGGTTTTCCGAGCGGTGTCTTGGGACCCGAGATGATGGACCTCTTCCGGCAGCAGGCGGAGCGGTTTGGAACGCGGTACGTTTTCGGTGACGTGACCCGGGTCGATCTAAGCCAGCGGCCGTTCACGCTTGAGGTCGGCAAGGATCAGTACGGCTGCGACGCCCTCATCATCGCCACCGGCGCTTCGGCGAAGCTGCTGGGACTGGAATCGGAAAAGCGGCTCATGGGCCACGGCGTGTCCGCCTGTGCTACCTGCGACGGCTTTTTCTTCAAGGAGAAAGAGCTGGTCGTGGTCGGCGGCGGCGATACCGCCATGGAAGAGGCCACCTTCCTCACGAAGTTCGCCAGCAAGGTCACAGTAGTACACCGGCGCGATGAGCTGCGGGCGTCGAAGATCATGCAGGAACGCGCTTTCAAGAACCCGAAGATCTCCTTCGTGTGGGACTCGGTGGTGGACGAGATTTACGGAACCCCCGACAAGGCCGGAGTGACCGGGGTGCGGCTGAAGAACTTCAAAACGGGTGCGACCTCCGATTTCAAATGTGACGGTGTGTTCATGGCCATTGGCCATCAGCCGAACACGGGCTTGTTCCAGGGCCAGATCGAGACCGATGCCAACGGTTACATCGTCACCCGCGGCCGGTCTACCCAGACCAGCGTCGAAGGCGTATTCGCCTGCGGCGACGTCCAAGACGCCGTCTACCGCCAGGCCGTCACCGCCGCCGGCTCCGGCTGCATGGCCGCCATCGATGCGGAAAGATGGCTGGGGGAGCATGACGGATAGACAGACTACCGACTACCGGCTACCGGCTACCGACTACCGGCTACAGCTCTGGTGTCTGTCGTCTCTCCTCTGCCATATGCCGGTCAGATCCTCACAGATACGCCGCGCGCTCTTAGATACTCCGTGCACTCGCGCACAGTGAACTCGCGGTAGTGGAAGATTGAGGCGGCCAGGGCGGCGGTGGCGCCGCCGGTGGTGAGGCCTTCGTGGATGTGCTCGAGGGTGCCGACGCCGCCAGAGGCTATGACCGGCACCTGCACCGCGTCCGCGATGGCGCGGGTCAAGGCGATGTCGTAGCCGGCCTTGGTACCATCGCGATCCATGCTGGTCAGCAGGATTTCCCCGGCGCCGTAGCTTTCCATACGCCGCGCCCAGTCAACCGCATCGAGGCCGGTCGGTTTGCGGCCGCCATGGGTGTAGACCTCCCAGCGCAGCGGGGTGCTGCCGGCTACCTGCTTGGCGTCGATAGCGACCACGATGCATTGGCTGCCGAACTTCTCGGCGGCCGCTTTGACGAACTCCGGATGGTGCACGGCGGCGGTGTTGATCGACACCTTGTCGCTGCCGGCGTTGAGCAGGTTGCGGATGTCCTGCAACTCGCGCACACCGCCGCCCACGGTGAGCGGCATGAACACGGTTTCGGCCGTCCGGGCCACGACGTCCAGAATGATGCGGCGCTCCTCGTGCGAGGCGGTGATGTCGAGGAAGGTCAGCTCATCCGCGCCTTCCTGGTCATAACGCTGCGCGATTTCCACCGGGTCACCGGCATCGCGCAGCCCGACGAAGTTGACGCCTTTGACCACACGTCCGTCTTTGACGTCGAGACAAGGGATGATGCGTTTGGCGAGCATGGGAGGCGGCTTTCGCAGTCGGCCTTGGGCTAGGCAAGTGCCGAACGGCCCCCACCCTGACCCTCCCCCGTTGCCGGAAGTGGCAACAGGGGAGGGGAACCTGTCCCTCGCAATCTGTCTCGACCCGCTTCCGGTCCCCTCCTCTGTGAGCATTTCTGCGAACGGAGGAGGGTTAGGGTGGAGGCGCAGGTTACAGTCATGCTGCCCCTCTCGCTGCGCGAATCGCCTCGGGCAGGCGGACCGCCCCGGTGTACAAGGCGCGGCCGACGATCACGGCGTCGATGTTCTTGCTACCGGAATCGCGCACCGCGATGATGTCCGCCAGCGAGCCGACACCGCCGGAAGCCGTCACCGGCAGGCTCACCGCTTCGGCGATGGCGCACGTGGCCGGTACGTTGACGCCTTCCTGGGTGCCGTCGCGGTTGATGTCCGTGTAGATGATCCGGCAGGCACCGGCTTCCTCGGCCTGCTGCGCCAGGGTGACGGCGGAGGTCTCGCTCGTTTCCACCCAGCCGCGCACGGCGACCTTGCCGTCGCGCGCGTCGATGCCGACGGCGACGCGTCCAAGAAAACGGCGGCACGCTTCACGAACGATTTCGGGCTGTGCCAGAGCCGCGGTGCCGAATATGACGCGGTCGGCACCGAGTTGGAGCAACTCGGCGACACGTTCAACGCTGCGCACCCCGCCGCCGACCTCGACCGGGATCGGCAGTGCCCGGCATAGCGCCGCTATGGCGCTAGCATTCACCGGCTGGCCGCTCACGGCTCCATCGAGATCGACGACATGGAGGTACTGCGCCCCCTCATCGACCCACCGCCGCCCCATGGCCACCGGGTCGTCTCCATACACGGTCTCCGCGTTCATCTCACCACGCAGCAAGCGCACACACTTGCCGCCTTTAAGGTCAATAGCAGGTACGATTAGCATATCGCGTATCGCATATCGCATATCGCATATCGCGTATCGCGTATCGCGTATCGTTGGCCTGTCTGCACCTGGGAGGATTGTTTCTTCTCTTCGCGACGATAAGCGATAGGCGATATGCGCTTTACTCTCCAGCAACAAGCCGCCCGAAATTCTCCAGAATCTTCAAGCCCACCGCCTGACTCTTTTCCGGATGGTACTGCGTGGCGAAGATGTTGCCGTGGGTTATGGCAGAGGTGAAATCGGTGCCGTATTCGGTTGTGGTTGCAGTGAGGCCCGGGTCGGCCGGGACGACGTAGTAGGAGTGCACGAAATAGACGAAGGCGCCGTCATCGATGCCGCGGAGCAACGGCGTGTCCTGGCGTTTACGGATCTGGTTCCACCCCATGTGCGGAACCTTCAAGTCCGGACGCTCCGCAAACCGCACCACGCGCCCTGGAAAAACGCCCAGACCGGGCACCGGACCAAACTCCTCGCTCTCTTCGAACAGCAGTTGCATGCCGAGACAGATGCCGAGGAACGGCGTGCCGCGGGCGATGACATCACGTACGACGTCGAGAAGACCATAGCCGCGCAGATTGTCCATGCAGGCGCCAAACGCCCCGACCCCGGGAAGCACGACGCCGTCGGCGGCACGAATCTTACCTGAGTCCCGCGTCACCTCGGCCGGGAATCCCACCCGCTCCAGTCCCTTCTGCACGGAGCGCAGATTTCCCATGCCGTAGTCGATTATGGAGATGAGTCGCATATCGCTTATCGCGGATCGCTTATCGCGTCGGACAAACTTCGCTCGAGGCTGCTCAACTTTCGCCCCAATTTGTCTGCCTGCTCGCGCATGTTCTCCAAGTCCTTCTGGTCCAAATAACCTAGCCGTTCTGCCAGAATAAAGCTTGCTATGGTTTCAAAGACCGAGCCCTGGGCGACGTCGATGAAGTGAATCAGAGCGCCCCCTTCGTTGACAGCACTCCCTGGATACGGGGGTCGATCTGCGTGGCCTGGTCGAGGGCGTGGGCCAGGGCTTTGAAGCTGGCTTCTACGATGTGGTGCGGGTTGCGGCCTTGGACCTGGTTCAGGTGCAGGTTCATACCCACCTCGTTGGTGAAGGCGGCCATGAAGTCGTGCACCAGCTCGGTATCGAAATCGCCTACGCGTGCCTGCTTGATGCGCAGGTTGTAAGCGAGATACGGGCGGCCGCTCAGGTCGACCACCACATTGACCAGCGACTCGTCGAGCGGGCAGGTGGCGTCGCCAAAGCGGCGGATGCCGGCTTTGTCACCCAGGGCCTGACGCCAGGCCTGCCCCAGTGCCAGGCCGACGTCCTCGACGGTGTGATGCTGGTCGACTTCGAGATCGCCACGGGCGTGAACGGACAGGTCGAAGAAACCATGGCGCGCCAGGATCTCCAGCATGTGGTTGAGAAACGGCACGCCGGTATCGAGCTGGCTCTGTCCGCGCCCGTCGATGTTCAGGTCAACCGTAATGGCGGTCTCTTTGGTCTTGCGTGTCACGGAGGCGCGCCGGCTCTTCCCGATTACAGATGCGTTACGTCCGCTGCGTGCATTTGCTTTCGGCATGCAACCCTCCCTGGTGTCCTGTCTTACGAAGTCAGCTGGAGAAACAAGGTGGCAAAAAATGCGGCATTCATCACCTCACCCCGACCCTCTCCTGGAAGGAGAGGCAGAAGTCTGCTTTCGGGAAGCCAAGATTTCCCCTCTCCTTCCAGGAGAGGGTTAGGGTGAGGTGATGAAATGACATCTCTTGCGCCTTTATTCTCGCAGACCCTCCTAGTTGCGGCGCGCTCCCCGGCGCCCGGCTGTGTCGGCGAACCGGCAGCCGATCGCGGCTGCGTGTGCATCATAGCCTTCGAGCGTGGCCAGCCGAACAACCGTGGGTGCGAGCTGCCGCAGTCCGGCACGTGTGGCGGAAACCATGCTCGTCCTTTTGACGAAATCATACACCCCGAGGGGCGAGAAGAACCGGGCCGTACCGCCGGTCGGCAGCACGTGGTTCGGTCCGGCAACGTAATCTCCCAGGGGCGCGGGGGCGTAGGGACCGAGAAAGACCGCACCGGCGTGGTGCAGGCGCTGCGCCCACCGCCGCGGCTCGGCCACCATCAACTCGAGGTGTTCGGGCGCGATCTGATCGGCCAGGGTGACGGCCTCGTCGAGATTGCGGACCACGATCAAGGCCCCGCGCCGCCGCAGTACCCGGGCAATATCGTTCCGCCGTGCCAGCATGCGGAGCTGATCTTCGATTGCGGTCTGCACCTTTACCGCGAGTCGGCGCGAAGAGGTGAGCAGGATGGCGCATTCGTCGCCGCTGCCGTGCTCGGCCTGCGCCAGCAGATCGGCGGCGACGTACGACGGCGGTGCACTCAAGTCGGCAATCACGACGACCTCGCTCGGCCCGGCAATGCCGTCTATGTCGACGGCCCCGTATACACTCTTCTTGGCCGCCTGCACGTAGGCGTTGCCCGGGCCGACGATCTTGTCAACCCGAGGGATGCTGGCAGTCCCGTAGGCCAGCGCGCCCACCGCCTGCGCTCCGCCGATGCGGTACACCGTGTCCACGCCGGCAATCGCTGCCGCCGCCAGCACGGCGGGATTGCAGCCGTCCCGGCTGGGTGGCGTGACCATGATCACCTCGCGCACCCCTGCTACCCGGGCCGGGATGGCATTCATCAGGACGGAGGATGGATAGACCGCATGGCCGCCGGGGACGTAAAGCCCGACGCGGTCCAGCGGCGTGATGCGCTGCCCTAGTTGCAGGCCGACGGGGTCGCGGTAGTTCCACGAACGTGACACCTGCCGGCGGTGAAAGGCAGTGATGCGCCGGGCCGCGAGCCGCAATGCCCGCACCGCGTCGGAGGGAAGATCGCGCAGCGCCGCGTCAATTTCATCGCTGCCGACGCGCAATTGCGCCGGACGCAGGCGCACGTGGTCGAATTGTTGTGTGAACCTGATCAGGGCGCGGTCGCCGCCCTGGCGCACCGCATCGACAATGCTGCGCGCCTGTGTTTCGACCGCCGCGGTAGCGTCAGTGCCATGCTGCCGGAGGGCGGCGAACTGCCGGGCAAACCGTGGTTCGCTGGTGGAGAGTATGCGTACGGGCATCACAACCTCATCGAGCCTTGAGGCGACGAATGTCGGCGCCCAGGGCGGACAGTTTCTGCTCGATATGGGCATAGCCGCGGTCGAGGTGGTAGACGCGCGCCACCTCGGTGATGCCGTCGGCCGCCAGACCGGCCAAGATCAGACACACGCTGGCGCGCAAGTCGGTGGCCATGACCGGCGCCCCGCTGAGAGCGGCCACGCCGCGAACAATGGCGGCATTACCCTCGACCTTGATGTCGGCCCCCATGCGATTGAGCTCCAGGACGTGCATGAACCGATTCTCGAAAATCGTTTCGGAAATCACGCTGCGCCCCGCCGCCAGGCTCATGGCCGCCATCATCTGGGCCTGCAAGTCGGTTGGAAACCCCGGGTAGGGCATCGTCTTGATGTCGATACTGCTCAACCGGCCGTTGGCGATAACACGGATCCCTTCAGCGTCCTCCTGAACGTCAGCTCCGGCTTCGCGCAGTTTGAGGACCACTGCCTGCAAGTGTTCGGCGCGCGCGCCGCGGACGTACACGTCGCCGCCGGTGATGGCGGCAGCGATCATGAAGGTGCCGGCCTCGATGCGGTCGGGAAGCACGTCGAAGTCCAGCCCGTGTAGAGCGGGCACTCCTTCGATGACGATGGTATCTTCGCCCGCGCCGCTGACACAGGCGCCCATTGCCGCCAGTGCCCGCGCCAGATCAACCACCTCAGGTTCGCGCGCGGCATTCTCGATGGTGGTGGTGCCCTGCGCCAGGGTGGCCACCATCATCAGATGCTCGGTTGCACCGACTGAAGGTACGTCGAGATGAATGCGAGCCCCCTGCAGCTTCTCGGCTTCAGCCTCGACGTAGCCGTGGACGACACGGGTACGCGCCCCTAACTTCTGCAGTCCCTCGATGTGCAGGTCAACCGGCCGGCTACCAATGGCGCAACCGCCTGGAGTCGAGACCCGCGCCCGCCTGAACCGGGCGAGGAGCGGACCCAGTGCCAGAAACGATGCCCGCATGGTCTTTACCAGCTCGTACTGGGCTTCCAGCCGTGCGAGACGTTCGGCCTGTACACTGATGCCGTTGGGGACTTCTTCCACGCGTGCGCCGAGGTCGGCCAGCAGTTTCAGCGTCGTGCGTACGTCGACGACGGATGGAACATTGCGGAAAATGCACCGCTCCGGCGTGAGCAGCGAGGCGATCAGGATCGGCAGGGCGGCGTTCTTCGCCCCCTCAACCGCCACCTCGCCTTTCAGACGGCATCCGCCGCGAATCAGAATTCGATCCATGGTTCGCTAATCGCGTATCGCATATCGCTTATCGGCGGAAGGGACAATTAGCGGCAGGCGAGCAGGGCGCGGGGAAGCCCGGTGTAGTCAGACTCGATCGATACGGGGCTGAAACCTGCCTCACGAGCCAGCTCCGATACCGCTCCGCTCTGGCCGCCGCCGATTTCCATGATGAGCCAACCGCCGGGTTTGAGACAGGTGTGCGCCTCGGTGACTAGACGGGTGATGATGTCGAGTCCGGCGGCGCCACCGTCGAGTGCCCGAAGCGGCTCCCAGCGGAGCTCCGGTTGCGGATCGCGCAGCTCTTCGCAGCATACGTACGGCGGGTTTGAGACGATGACGTCAAAACGCCTTGCGGCGGCGGCGCTGAGGAGATCGCTCTGCGAGAAGCGGATACGCTCGGCAAGGCCAAGCCGGCAGGCATTGCCTTGTGCTACGGCGAGAGCGGCGGCGGAGATGTCGAGGGCCCAGATGTCGGCGTCGGGCAGCTCGTGGGCGAGGGCTGCGGCGACGCAGCCGCTGCCGGTGCCGACGTCGCAGATCACCGGTGCCTTGCCGTTCAAAGTTCGTGCGCGTGAAGGTGAGAGGCTCGGTTCCGAGCGGTCGCCCGGGAATAGAATTCCCGGGCTGAGTCGTTCTAAGTCGGCTGAAGCCGACTCGGTCTCAGATCTGTGAGTCCCCCTCAGGGGACTTTGCTGCGACTTAGCCGGGGAATTCATTCCCCGGCGCCGACCCGGGCGCGCGGCTGCAATCGAGTTTGGGCGTACAACAACATTATCCGACTGACGCCATGGCTCAGCTTCAATTGGAGCTGCCAGCTTCACCGCCAGCTCCACCAGCAGCTCCGTCTCCGGCCGCGGTATGAGGACGTCGGGAGTGACGGTAAAATCCAAAGACCAGAATTCCTGTCGCCCCACGATATACTGGAGAGGCTCGCGAGCGAGGCGGCGGCGTAGCATGGCGGCGAAGCGAGCGTGGCTGTCGCTAGAGATGTTGCGCCGCCAGTTGGCATACAAAGTCGTGCGGTCGCCGCTGCAGGCGTGCGCCAGCAGCACCTCGGCATCGAGTCGGGCGGTAGAGATGCCCGCGCCGGCAAGAAGGCTGGAGGCAGTTGCGACGATCTGGCTGGTGGTTTCGATCGGCTCACTCATGGCCGCGGCCGACTGCATCAGCTGGCCACCTTCAGGGCTTCGGTCTGATGATGCGTGATCAGTGCGTCTATGAGTGGCTCGATTTCTCCTTCGATGACACGGTCGAGGGAGTAGAGCGTCAAGTTGATACGGTGGTCGGTGACGCGGCCTTGCGGGAAGTTGTAGGTGCGGATGCGCTCGGAGCGCTCGCCGGTCCCCACCATGCTGCGGCGATTCTGCGCCACCTCCGCCTGCTGCTCGGCCTGGGCCCGTTCGAGCAAGCGAGCGCGCAGAATCTTCAGCCCTTTTGACTTATTCTTGTGCTGCGACTTCTCATCCTGGCAGGCGACCACCAGCCCGGTAGGCAAGTGAGTGATGCGCACCGCCGAGTCGGTGGTGTTGACACTCTGTCCCCCCGGTCCGGAGGACCGATAGACGTCGATGCGCAGGTCCTTGGCTTCGTCGATGTGGACGTCGACCTCGTCGGCTTCAGCCAAAACCGCCACGGTCACCGTGGACGTGTGGATGCGGCCCGAGGCTTCGGTTTCGGGGACACGCTGGACGCGGTGCACGCCGCCTTCGAATTTCAACCGGCTGTACACCCCGCGGCCTTCGATGAGGGCGATTACTTCCTTGAATCCTCCCAGACCGGTCGGGTTGGCGCTCATCATCTCGACGCGCCAGCCATGCGCTTCGGCGTAGCGGCTGTACATGCGAAACAGCTCCGCCGCGAACAGGCTGGCTTCCTCGCCCCCGGTGCCGGCGCGAATTTCTACGATGATGTTGCGTTCGTCGTTGGGATCGCGGGGCACGAGGAGTCGCTTCAGTTCCGCTTGGAGAGCTTCGAGCCGTTCGCGCAAAGCTGGCAACTCGGCCTTGGCCAGGTCACGGATGTCCGCATCGGCTTCATCCAGCAGCGATCTGTGTCCCTCGACTTCTTCCGAAAGCTTCTTCCACTCGCGGTAACGCGCCACGATCTCCTCGAGATCGGAGCGCTCCTTGCCGAGACGCGCATACTCCTTGCGGTTCCCGATGACGGTAGGGTCGACCAGCGACCTCTCGAGCTCGAGGTAGCGTTGCTCGACGTCTTGAAGTTTTTGGAACATGAGGTTTCAGTTTGCCAAAAAAAAGGGCGTGGGAGGTTGCCTCCCTCGCCCTTTCAACTCATCAACACAAACGGTATGGCGCGGCTACTAACCCTGGATGCCGTATTTGCGTTTGAAGCGCTCGACGCGCCCAGCGGTGTCCATGAGCTTCTGCTTGCCCGTGAAGAAGGGGTGGCAGGCTGAGCAGATTTCCACGTGTATCGTGGGAACGGTTGAACGCGTTTCGATGACATTGCCACAGGCACAGATGATGCGCGCCGCATCGTACTTGGGATGTATAGCCTCTTTCATCAAGCTTTTCCTCTTCCCGAAAGAGGTATCGTATAGCATCGGATGATCCGAGCCGCAAGGAACCGCATTCCAACGAAAAGTCTGCCCACTTTGAAAAAGGGGGCTCACCCGGGCCTCGCCCGGGGTTGGCGGATGATCGAACTCAGGTGCGAGGCCTTGGAATGCAAAGCCTTGGACAGGTAAACGCAAGGGTGGCACCGGGCTCTGTCCGGTGCAAGGTCCGTGTCCTTGACAGCACGGGACAGAGCCCCGTGCCACCATGAAACCCTGGCGTCCTACGACCCCAGCGAGCGCACCGCCGCGACAGCACGACGCCATCCTTGATAGAGGGCTTCCCGCCGCTCGGGCAGCATCTTGGGGTGAAAGATGCGCTCCGGTTTGCGGGCGCGCTGCAGGTCCGCTTCGGATTTCCACAGCCCAACGCCCAGGCCGGCAAGCAAAGCCGCGCCCAGGGCGGTTGTTTCGATGACTTTGGGACGATCCACAGTGGTGTCGAGGATGTCAGCTTGAAATTGCATGAGGAAGTCATTGGCGCTGGCGCCCCCGTCGACGCGCAGGCCAGTGAGCGGCCGGCCCGACTCTGCCGCCATGGTGTCGACGACATCGCGGGTCTGGTATGCAAGCGACTCGAGTGCGGCGCGGATGACGTGGGCGCGGCTGACGCCACGTGTGAGCCCCAGCAGGGCGCCGCGGGCGGAAGTATCCCAGTACGGCGCGCCGAGTCCGACGAACGCGGGCACGAGGTACACTCCCAGCGCCGACTCCACTTGCCGGGCGAGGCGCTCAGAGTCCTTCGCCTGTGGGAGCAAACCGAGACCGTCGCGCAGCCACTGCAAGGCCGCGCCTGCAACAAAGATGGAGCCCTCCACGGCATAAGCCGGCTGCCCGTCTGGCGCACACGCCATGGTGGTAAGCAAGCCGCGGCTCGAGCTGACCGGTTGCTCACCGGTGTACATGAGCAAGAAGCAGCCGGTGCCGTAGGTGTTCTTCACCATGCCGGGGCGAAAACAGGCTTGACCGAAAAGGGCAGCCTGCTGGTCGCCGGCAATGCCGGCAATGGGCGCCTCTGCGCCAAACACCCGTGCGGCCGTCGTGCCGATCGGGCCTGAGGACGGCACCACGCGCGGCAGCACCTCGGCTGGGACATTGAAGAGCTGCAGCAATTCCGCGTCCCACTTGCGGTCGTGGATGTTGAACAGCAGCGTGCGGGAGGCGTTGGTATAATCCGTAACATGTTCCTGTCCGCCGGTCAGTTGCCACACCAGCCAGGCGTCAATGGTGCCGAAAGCCAGATGCTGATAGCGTCGCCGTATCCCTTTTACGTTGTTGAGGAGCCACTGCAGCTTGGTGGCCGAGAAGTACGGATCGGCTACGAGCCCGGTCTTGCTCTGGAGCATCCTCTCGTGGCCCGCGGCTTTCAAAGCCTCGCAGGTTGCAGCCGTACGCCGGTCCTGCCACACGATGGCGCGATGCACCGGCTCGCCGGTGCGCCGGTCCCAGAGCAGTGTGGTCTCGCGTTGATTGGTTATACCGATCGCAGCGACGTCTCGCGGCTTGAGCTTGGCGTTGCGCAAGGCGCTGCCGATGACGCGGTGAGTTACGCGCCAGATCTCTTCCGGGTCGTGCTCGACCCAACCCGGGCGGGGGTAATGCTGTTGGAACTCGGAATAGCCGCGTCCACGCACCCGTCCCGCGCCGTCGAAGACCAACACCGTCGTGCCGGTGGTTCCCTGGTCGATGGCCATGATGTGACTGGGCATTGGCGTCTCCTGCATTGGGTTTTCCATAGTGCGTCTATCCGCTGCCGGCCGATGGCACGCTGCCGGGGCGCCGACAGGGGGTCCTTTCACTCAGCCGCGACGGTAACCGAGGGCGTTCTCGGCAATCAGCATGCGGTGGATCTGATTCGTGCCCTCACCAATCTGAAGGACCTTCGCCTCGAGCAGAAATCGGCCGACCGGGTATTCCTCGGTCAGCCCGTAGCCGCCGTGGATTTGTACGGCGTCGGTCGCGGCCTGCATGCAGACGTCGGAGGCGTACATCTTCGCCATCGAAGCCAGGAGCGACAATCGCGAAGAGCCGGCGTCCTTCGCCTGCCCCAGTTGCCTCACCAGCATGCGCGCCGCATGGGTGCGGGTGATCATGTCCGCGAGCATCTGCTGAACCATTTGAAAACGCCCGATCTCTTGGCCAAAAGCGACTCGATTGCGCGCGTAGCTCAGCGAGTGTTCGATACACGCCTGGGCTTGGCCGACACACCGCGAGGCCACCGAAAAGCGGCCAGTGTCCAGCGCAGCTCCAATGATATGGAAGCCCTGTCCTTCTTGGCCCAACAGACTGCCGCTGGGCACGTGCACATCCTCGAAGACTACCTCGCAGACGTCTCCGCGGCGCAGGCATTGCAAACGCAGGGCATTCGTCCGGATTCCGGGCGTCTCTTTCTCTACGAGAAACGCACAGATGCCGTTGTGCTTGAGACCACGGTCGATCGTTGCCAATACAAGCAGAACGTCCGCATGCTGGGCATGCGAGATGAACATTTTCGAGCCGTTCAGCACATAGCCATTTTGAACACGGACAGCGCTCGTGCGTAGATTCGCCAAATCCGAGCCCACGTCCGGTTCTGTCAGACAGGCTGAGGCCAATGTGGCCCCGTGGGCCAGAGAGGGCAGGTAGCGCTGCTTCTGCTCCGGGTTGCCGAAGCTGATGATAGCGCTGGCCACCAGCGAATTCAGAACGGAGATGACCGAGGCGCATACCCAGTCCGCCCGCGCCACCTCTTCGCAAATTACGCCGTACGTCACGTAGTCCAACCCAGAGCCGCCGTACGCCGTGGGAATGATGGCTCCGAGCACCCCCAGCTCTGCCAGGCGGGCCACCAACTGTCGGGGAAAGGTCCCGTCCTGCTCATGTTGAGCGACCGCGGGCACGATCTCCGCATCGGCAAAATCGCGCATCAGCTGACGCATGCTTCGTTGCTGATCGTTCAGGCCGAAATCCAGCAAGTCCTCGATCTTCATCCGCGAGATACCCTCCTGGCTGGGAGCACGGCCCCTCGTCGCGAGCGATCCGAGTCCACCAGTTAGGCAACCTCGCGATCGGCAAAGCTCGCCCCCGTCAACACTTCACGTGTGTATTCGCCCAAGTTCAGTTCTGGTCACCTCACCAACCTGAGACCTGTGACTCTTAGACGTGCTTCATCTTTCCACCTTCTACACCGTTCCGGCCGGCGTGTCTTCCAAGACGATGGCCCTAGCCCCTGCCCGAAATGGGCTGGGGCTGGGGAGTCCGCGCGCGGGACGGCTTGCCGTAACGGCGGAGGTTGCTATCCTCTTTTTTCAGGATCACACCGAGAGGGAGTCATGCATCCTAGGGAGATCGAAGGGCTCATCCGCCAAGGCTTGCCCGGCGCCACGGTGCACGTGCTCGACGAAACCGGCGGCGGCGACCATTTTCAGGCCGTGGTTGTGTGGCCGGCATTTGCCGGCAAGAGTCTGGTCGAGCGGCACCAGCTGGTCTATGGCAGTCTCAACAAGGCCATGGCCGGCCCGATCCACGCCTTGTCGTTGAGGACCTACACGCCGGAGGAAGTGGACGATCTGTGACTCGAAGACGCGGAGACACGGAGATGCGGAGACGTAAGTCACAGCGAACGTGTGCCGTGCTGCGTCTTTGTTGTGAGATGATCGGAGATAGAAGCAATGCCACGAGACATCATGAATGAGATTCGCGAGGAAATCGCGGCCAACAAGGTGCTGGTCTACATGAAGGGAACGCCGGCGTCGCCGATGTGTGGCTTTTCCGCCGCCACCGTCGAGGTGCTGCAGGATCTCGATGTTCCCTTCCAGCACGTCAACGTGCTGGAGGATCAGGAAAAGCGTGAAGCGATCAAGGCCTACTCGAACTGGCCGACGATCCCGCAAGTCTACGTGAATGGCAAGTTCATCGGCGGCTGTGACATCGTGCGCGAGTTGTACGCCAGCGGCGAGTTGGATCGTCTGGTCAAGGAAGCGGTTGCGGGTGAGCCGGCAAGCCGGTGAGCTGGTGCGCCCGTTGCTGGCATGGCGCCACCTGTTTCCCCTGTAGTCGCGCTGCCGTTTGCGGGCATCCTACTCGGCTATCGCAACCCTGATTCTCGCCCCGCTCTATGCATTAGTTGCGTGGCTCTTCCTCTCGTGACCCGGGCTTGTTGTCCGCCTTCCCAGCCGTGCTCACTGCGACGCCTCCTGCGGACTGCAAGCCTGCATTATACGTCGGCTGGCCTGGCGATCCGGGCGCCGGGGTGAGAAAGCTTTCGATTTGCGCGGCCATGCTCTTGCAGACGTTAGCTTTGACGCGCGCCAGCAATGCCCTTTGTTGACTCGGGTGACGTGCAGAGAGCGTTTGAAGGCCTCTAGCGCAGCATTGGAAAAGTTGTCCTGCGCGTAGGCGTAGGCGGCCACGACCGCTCCGGGCGAGAGAGCCCTCCGGGCTCAAGGACGCAGAGGGCCCCGGCCCAGCTCCTTGTCGGACTTTGCGTCTCATAGCGACCCAACGGGGAGCGGTCCCGCCGAACTCACGCCGACCGCAGGTCCGCTTCATCAATCTTGACTCGGGGCACTCGACAGTCTCTTATCGTTCCTGTCGATGATCGAGGTAGAGCGCGTCAGCAAGGATTTCGGCGGCACCAGCGCCTTGCGCGAGGTTACGTTCAGTGTCGAACGCGGCGCTATCACCGGTCTGCTCGGGCCCAACGGCTCGGGGAAGACCACGCTGATGCGGATCCTGGCTGGTTTCTTCCCGCCCACGACCGGCCAGGTCCGTGTCGCCGGCTGCGATGCGGCGCAGCAAGCGCTCGCGTTGCGCCGCAAGATCGGTTACCTGCCGGAGAATGTGGTGCTCTATCCGGAGATGCGGGTGCGCCGCTTCCTCGAGTTCTGCGCCGATGTCCGCGGTCTCGAAAGAAGGCGCAGGACGCAGTGCCTGGAAAGGGTCGTTCTCGACTGTGGACTGCAGGAGGTGAGCAGTCGGCGCATGGGGACTTTATCCAAAGGTTATCGGCAGCGGGTCGGGCTGGCGCAGGCGCTGTTGCATGAGCCCGAGGTGCTGATCTTGGACGAACCCACCGTTGGTCTGGATCCCGGCCAAGTCGTGGAGTTCCGCGGCCTCATCCGCGCCTTGCGCGGGCACAAGACCGTGCTCCTGAGCACGCACATCGTGCCGGAGATTGACCTGACGTGTGACCGCGTGATCATCATCGACCGGGGACGGATCGTCGCCGAAGACAGCCCCCAGGCCTTGAGCCAGCGCATCGGCGGCACGCAGCGCACGGTGCTCCGCGTCGAGGGGCCGGCCGAAGCCATCGGCGATCGGCTGCGCCGTCTGCCGGGCGTGGACCGGGTCGAGGCCCTCCAAGGGAAAGACGCGGGCGACAGCGGTGTGGCTGAATTCATTGTGTTTTCCCGAGCAGGCGAAGCCGTGCCCAAGGCCATTGCGGCTGCCGTTGTGGCGCAAGGCTGGGGTCTGATCGAAGTTCGCCCTTCACCTCCGAGCCTGGAAGAACTATTCGTGCGGCTTGTAGACCATGCCGCGCCCGGCGCAGTGCACTGACGTGACTTTCTTCGCTCTCTTCCGCAAGGAACTGTCCGCTTATTTCATCTCGCCTCTCTTCTACCTGGTGACTGCGGTCTTCCTCTGTCTGTCCGGGTACTACTTCTATACCGATCTGATCTTCTTCGTGACCTTCGGTTTCGGCATGAACATTCTGGAGAACTTCTGGCAGCTCTTGCTGGTCGATCTGCGGCTGGTGATGTTACTGTGCATTCCGTTGCTCACGATGCGGGCTTTCGCGGAGGAGAAGAAACTCGGCACCCTCGAGCTTCTGCTCACCTATCCGGTGCGCGACAGCGAATTGCTCCTGGCGAAGTTTGCCGCCTGTGCCGTGGTGTGCACCCTGATGTTGGGTGGCACGCTTCTCTATCCGATTTATGTCTATACGTTGCAGCCCTTTGCGGTGCTGCCGTTGGTTGCCAGCTACTTGGGGCTATGCTTGCTGGCATTGAGCTTCATTGCCTGCGGCCTGTTCGTGTCGGCGCTGACCGACAGCCAGGTGGTGGCGGCGGTGGCCACCACGGGTGTGCTGTTGCTCGGTTGGATTCTCAGCTGGAACGAGGCGGCGACTAGTCCGGCTCTGGTGCGCGTTTTGGCGCATCTTTCGATGTTCGATCACTTCCAGAATTTCACCCGCGGCATCATCGACGCGCAGGATGTCGGCTATTTCGCCTGCTTTGTTGCTCTGTTCAGTTTTCTGACCCTGCGCGTACTAGAATCCCGCACCTGGCGGGGGCGGCGATGAGCAACCTGCTGCGCCGGTGGCTGCTGCCGGCTCTTGCCACCGCCGGCTTCGCGGGCTCTCTGGTGATGTTCCAGCTCATTCTCTCGCACCACAATTGGCGCATCGACCTGACGCCGGAGAGGCGCTTCACGCTCTCCGACCATGCCGGCAAACTGCTGGCGGAAGTCGAGCAGGACGTGGAAGTGATCGCTTTCCTGCGCTCGGATGATCACCGCAACAGCGAAGTCGAGGATTTGCTCAAGCGCATCCGTAACGCCTCGCGCCACCTCAGCTACTCGATCGTAGATGTCAACAGGAACCCCGCGGTGGCGCGGCAGTACGGCGTCGAGGGCTACGGCCGTCTGGTGGTGAAGAGCAACGGCCGGAGCCAGGTCGTCGGCGCCGCGCGTGAGGATCTCCTGATGATGGCGATCCTTCGAGCTACCCGACCCGAGCCCAGGGTTGTCTACCTGCTCAGCGGACACGGCGAGGCCGACTTTGACAGTATCGATCGCCGGACAGGGTATTCCACGGCCCGCACCGCCTTGGAGCATGAGTTCTATGATGTCGAGATCCTCAATCTGCTGCGTGGAGGCGATGTCCCGGCGGATGCGGCCGCGGTCGTCATAGCGGATCCCCAGCGGGATCTGCTACCTAGCGAGGTGACGCGGTTGCGTGCCTACACGGCTCGCGGTGGCGGATTGCTCGTACTGCTCAACCTTGAGCCGCTGCCGGAGTTGAAGCGGTTCGTGGAAGCCTATGGCGTCAGACTCGATGAAGGGGTAATCATCGATCCCGAAAACAGACTGTTCGCCGGCGACCATTTCACCGTCACGGTGCCGGGGCTTTCTCTGCAACACCCGGTCAGCGCTGCCACCCGAGCCCTGCCGCTATTCTCGCAGGCGCGGGGGGTCGCCTTCGCCCCAGGCAGGCCAGAGGTGAAAGGTATCGAGTTTCTTCATACCGCTCCGGCCAGTTGGCGCACAGCGGACCCGGGTGTGTTTCGCACCGGCACGGCGAACTTCACCAGCGGACGCGATCAGCCCGGCCCTATCTCGGTCGGCGTGAGCCTGCTGATCGGTCTGGGAGCGCAGTCGGCCAGCGACGCGCAACAGCTTCCCGGACACGTCATCGTCCTGGGCGACGCCAATTTCGCCGACAACTTTTTCATCGAGTACCTGGGAAACAAGGATCTGCTGGTCAATGCGTTGAACTGGGTCGCGGGCGAACCAGGGCTGGTCGGGCAACGGCCGGCACAACGTGCGGCCGGCATCAACCAATTTTTCGTCAGTGCCCGCGAGGGTTGGCTTGCTTTCGTGCTCGGCACCATAGCGGAGCCGTTGAGCGTACTGGCAATCGGTGCGGTGGTCCTCTGGCGTAGGAAAGATTAGTCCAAGGTCTAAGGTCCAAAGTCCAAAGTGACTTTGGACCTTGGACTCTAATATGAGTTGGCGACGAGCGATGCTTTACTGGGCCTGTTTCTTGGGGCTGGGGTTGTACTATCTGATTGCCGAGCGCGATCCCGGCGGCGAGGCGGTGGGGTCTGCAAGGCGAGCGGCCTTCCTCAACATCTCCGCAGCCGAGGTGCAATTGGTCGAGGCGCGGCATGACACTGAGACCGTGCGCTGCCGTCGGGTCGATGGGCGGTGGAAGGTAGAAGAACCGGCTGGTGCTGTGGTCCCTTCGGACCTGGTGGCTGGCCTAATCAGCAACCTTGCGGATCTGGGGGAGGTCGAGGTGGTAGCCGAAAGACCGAGTGACCTGGCGCAGTTTGGGCTGGATGCCCCTGCTTTTCGGCTCACCCTGACGTCCGTGGCCGGGCCTCCGATCACCCTGCGTCTGGGCGGCTCCAACCCCTCCGGCACTGCCGTCTACGCGCAGCACGGGGATAGGGTGTATCTCGTAGGTTTGAACAGCCGGTATTACGCCGAACTCCTTCTCGACAATGCACGCCGGGGTGGGGCTTGAGGGCTTGCGGGGGCCTTGCACATAAGATCCGTCAAAGGCGGCACCCTTCGATACGGCCCCTGAACAGACGGGGCCTACTCAGGATGAGCGGATAAGAAATCCTTGTACGCCACACACTCAACCGCTCACCCTGAGTAGCCGCCTTCTCTTGGCGGCGTATCGAAGGGTCCCCGACTCTATCTGCAAAGCCGTCGCAGGCCCTCAGTGCCGAAAGCTGAAGGCTGCTTGACAAAGAGCGGTCGAGCGGGTCTAAAGCAGCAACTCGGTCGCGCATCTCGCTCAATACCGAAAGGGGTCCCTATGACATCAATCAGGCGGTTTTGTTTATTGGCACTGGCTGTGGGTCTGGTCGGCTGCGGACCTTCGGCCTCGAGTGTTCCGCCGAGCGAAGCGGAAAGGAAGCAGATCGATGAGCGCGTCCAAGCATATTTCAAGAAGACCACCAATCTGCCACCCAACGTCACCTTGAAGGTCGTGGATCTCACGCCGGCGGAACTGCCGGGAATGCTTACCGCCAGCATAGAAGCATCCAATGGCAGCAACACCCAGAAGGTGCCGATCATGGTTTCGCGCGACGGCCACTATTTCGTCCAGGGGCAGCTGATCGACCTCAGCGTGGATCCCCTGAAAAGCGCCATGAACAAGATCAAGCTGAAAGACCAGCCCATACGCGGTAATCCGGAAGCCAAGGTTACGATCGTGGAGTACTCGGATTTCCAATGTCCGTACTGCAGCCGCGCCTACAACACGATCGAGAACCAGGTGCTGAAGGAATACGGCGACAAGGTGCGGCTGGTCTACAAGAACTTTCCACTTTCCAATATCCATCCGTGGGCGGACAGTGCCGCCCTGGCTGTCGCCTGTGCGCGCCGCCAGAACGCTGAGGCCTTCTGGAAGCTGTACGATTTCTACTTCCAGAACCAGCAGAGCATCTCGCTCGAAAACGTGAAAGAAAGATCGACAGCCGTCGTCAAGGACACCGGTGTCGACGTGGCCGCGTTTGAGGCCTGCTTCGACGGTAAGTTGGCTGTTGATATGGTGAAGGCGGAACAGGACGAGGCCACCGCTCTAGGCGTACGTTCGACGCCAACTTTCTTTATCAACGGGCGCAAGCTCGACGGCGCCCTGCCGTACGAGAGCTTCAAAGCCGCCATCGACCAGGCGCTCGCCGGCTAGAAGAACAGCTAAAAGCTAAAAGCCGAAAGCTCAAAGCTAGAAGCTCAGCTCTTGGCTTTTGGCTTGGAGCTTTTTGCTTTCAGCTCCCCACTCCCACCTTCCTTCCGCGGCGCCGCCGCCGTAGAATGCAGCCATGAGGGGCTGCGTCCGGCCGACAGTTCTGTTCGTCCTGCTCGCCGTGCTCGTGGTTCTCCTACCCAGGAGATAGGGCACAATTCGAATTTCGAAATGTCCAGCTGTTCTCAGACTTCGTTCCGGATGTGCACGTAAAGCGAAGCAGCGACGTAAAACACCGGAAAGTAGAGTGATAGCCAGGCCAGGGTAGGGGACGGATTGGGAAACTGTGCCAGCAATACGGCAACACACAGTGCCCACACCACTCCGAGCACGTGGGTGGTGCGCCGTGCCGCGTGGTTCCGACTTGGGTACAGATATCGGATGGGCACGAAAACCATCACGGACAAGAACAACAGCAGCGCCGTATTGAACCACACCGGCGTGCCCAAGGTGAAGAAGTAGAACACCACGATGTTCCAATACGACGGGAACCCGGTGAAGAAATGGTCCGGGGTTTTGGCCGCGACTTGACAGAAGCCGTAAGCACTCGCCAGCAGCGGGACCATCACAGTTGCCAGGCCGCCGATTCCGAGCGGGATCAGTGCGGCCTGGTGGGCCAGAAACAACGGCACTACGACGTAGTTCAGGTAGTCGATGATGTCGTCGAGTTTGGAGCCGTCGAAGTCCGGAACAACTTCTTTGACCCGTGCCCGCCGTGCCAGGGTGCCGTCGGTTACGTCCACGAAAACCGCCAAGGCCAAGCAAACAAAAGCCAGGCGGAAGTCTGCGCTCGCCGATGCCATAACGGCCAACAACCCGAGCGGCGCACCCGTAGCAGTGTAGAGATGGACAGCCCAGGCAGCCACTTTCGGGTTCATGCCGGCCTCGCAAAGGGGGCGGCGGCCGTTTGCGCGCTCGCGGGACGGAGGTTTACTCCGGGCCCTACGCCTCGGAGCAGCATCGAGCCGCCGTCAAGTAGAAAATTCAGGGAAAAATAAAAGCCTCGGTCCGGGCGGGCCGAGGCTTTCTGGTTAGCGCTCGGATCGTCAGATCTTCGAGACGTTGGTGGCCTGCAACCCCTTCGGGCCCTGCGTGATTTCGAACTCCACGCGCTGGCCCTCTTCGAGCGAACGAAAGCCCTGGCCGACGATGGCTGAATAGTGGACGAAAACGTCCTGGCCGTCGTCTTTGGTAATGAATCCATAGCCCTTCTGGCCATTGAACCATTTGACCGTGCCTTGAATCATACTGCCGATACCCCCTTTTGCGCGGTGTGTTCCCGGGAAAGCCGAAAAAGTAAAGGCCGTTGCGTTCGAGTTGGAGCGCTACGAAACCGCGTGTTGCCGTGTACCTTGACCCTCCTGAGCCTTTCGCCTCGAAACCCGGCGCCCTGAATAGCATGCGCGTGCCTGATTGTGCAACAAAAATCAGCAGCCAAATTCGATCACACTTCAGTTACCTTTACTCCCTCATTTTCGGATGGTATGGTTCTTGCCTCGCGAGGACAGATTCCAGATGACTGACTCCAGGAGCAGATTTCCGAACTCTGTCGTCTGTCCTCTGTCGTCCTGACGGTTTCAGATGAGAAGACATTTCCGTTTTACCATCATGGTGAGCGTCGCTGTGCTCCTGGGCGCCGTGGCTCTACTTGTGGGGCGCAGCCTGTGGCGGCAACACCAGCAAGATATCGCGCGCAAGACCCTGGAGTTCTTGCCCGGAGTCTCACAGCACATACGGGACTTTCACCGCGTGAAAATGCGGGACGGGAAGAAGGTGTGGGAAATCTCGGCGCAAGATGCCCAGTATTTTCAGGAGGACAACCTGGTGGTGGTGCGAAACGCGACCATGGAGCTGTACCTGCGAGACGGCAGAGTCGTCGGGCTGAAAGGGGACGAAGCCCGTATCATTCTGGACGCCAAGGAAATCGACCGGGTCGAACTGAGCGGCGCTATTCAGGTCACCGCCTCCGAGTACGTGATCCGCACGGAACGCGCCACCTATGAACAGGGACGGAATCTCATCTCGGCCCCCGGAGTGGTGGAGATCTCAGGACGGGGGCTTCAGCTGCGGGGCGACCGCATGGAGGTGCAGGTCGCCACCGAACGCGTCAGCTTGTTCGACAACGTATCCATGCAAGTGCAGCCGCAGGCATTCAAACAAGGAGAGCGCTACGGATCTCTGTAGGGCCACCAGCACCGCGTTTCTGGTCTTCGCCTTGGTGGGTGCGAGCGGCACCCGCTCTGCCGGTGCGCCGGCACCTGCGGCAGCGCAAGTGCCCGCTGGCAGTGCTACGCCGGAAGCGGAACCTTTTTTGGCAGGGTTCTCCTTTACCTCGAAGCGGGAGCCGATTTCCGTCAACGCCGACGCCATGGAGTTCGACTATCGTTCGCGCGTGCTGACCTACAGAGGCGGCGTGGTGGCCACTCAGGGCAACATGAAGCTGGAGAGCGTCCGACTCACCGTGACCTTGGACGCGCAGTTCGAAAACCGGGTGAAGGAGGTCGTGGCGGACGGCCACGTCAAGCTTTCCCAAGGGGCACGCTGGGCCACCGGCGGTCGCGCCGTCTTCGATCAGGACCAGAACACGGTGGTACTCAGTCAAAGCGCGGAATTGCACGATGGCCCCAACGTGGTGAAGGGCGACCGCGTCGTCGGCTATCTCAATGACGAGCGCTTTGTTATCGAAGGCGGCAGCGGCCGAGTCAATGCCATGCTCTTCCCCAGTCAACGCAGCGACCTCACGCCGACGTCCGCTACGCAAGGATCAGCGCCTTGAAGCGCGCCGGTGCACATACCAAAAGCGTGTTGCAGGCCATCGGGCTGTGCAAACGGCTGGGCGGACGCGAGATCCTGCGCGCGGTTTCTATAGAGGTGCGTGCCGGCGAGGTCGTCGGTTTGTTGGGACCGAACGGGGCCGGAAAGACGACGACCTTTTACACCATCATCGGATTGATCCGCCCGGACAAGGGCGAGGTTCTGCTCAACGGCGCCAATGTCATCGACGAGCCCATGTACGTCCGCGCCCGCAAGGGAATCAGCTATCTGCCGCAGGAGCCTTCGGTATTTCGCAAGCTGACGGTGGAGGATAACATCCTGGCGATTCTGGAGTCCCTCCCCATGGGTCTTGAAGAGCGCAGGGAGCGTCTGGCTCAGCTGCTGGAAGAGCTCAGCATCGCCCACCTCGCCAAGAACAAAGCCTATTCGCTTTCGGGTGGCGAGCGCCGCCGGGTCGAGATCACCCGGGCGCTGGTGACCGAACCCGCCTTCATGCTGCTTGACGAACCTTTTGCAGGAATCGATCCTCTTGCTATTCTGGATATCCAGAGCATCGTGGGGCAACTAAAGGAGCGACATATCGGTATTCTGATCACAGACCATAACGTCCGCGAGACCTTGGGCATCTGCGACCGCGCCTATATTTTGAATGACGGCGCAGTGCTAGAAGAAGGCACGCCGCAAGCCATCGCGGCCAGCCCGCGGGCACGAGAATTCTATCTCGGGGAGCGCTTTACGCTGTAGGATCATGGCACTCGAAATCAAACTCTATCAAAAGCTCAGCCAGCAGTTGGTGATGACGCCGCAACTGCGGCAGGCGATCAAGATCCTCCAGGTCTCGCGCGCCGAGCTGGAAACCCTCATCGACGAGGCGATGTCCGAGAACCCGGTGCTCGAAGAGGGCCTCGAGGTCGTCGAAGAGGAACGTCCCCGGACCGAAGAACCCCTCGAGGTCGCTGACAACAGCGCCGAGACCTGGGAACCCAGCCACGAACAGCGCGAAACCACCAACGAGGTCGAGCCCAACGAGCGCATGGGTGAGATCGACTGGAAGGAGTATCTCGACAACTACCGCAACGACTGGCACGGCTCGTCCTCGACATCCGCCGATTACGACGAGGAGAAGTACAATTCGCTGGAGAACACCCTCGTGCGGGCGCAGTCGCTGCAGGATCACTTGATCTGGCAGCTGCGGATGACCGACATAACGCCGGTGGAGGAGTCGGTCACCGCCCTGATGCTCGGCAACATGGACAAGGATGGCTATGTTCAGGTGGAGATCGAGGATGTCGCCTTCCAGAGCGGCCAGGATTTCGACGTAGTCGAGCAGGCGCTCAAGCACATCCAGGACCTCGAACCAGCCGGCGTGGGCGCCCGCGATCTGCGGGAATGTCTGTTGTTGCAGATCCGCGCCCAGGGCAAGGAGGACAGCCTGGCAGCCGCCATCGTGCGAGACCACCTGGCGCTTCTCGAGAGCAAACGCTACGACAAGATCTCCAAGGAGCTCGGGGCGCCCATTGAAGCGGTGGCCGCCGCCGCCACCTACATCGCCACCCTGGAACCTAAGCCGGGACGCAACTACGGCGAGGGCGACATCCGCTACATCACCCCTGATGTCTTCGTGCAGAAGATCGGTGATGAGCTGGTGGTGACGTTGAACGACGAAGGCTTGCCGCGGCTGCGGGTCAGCAACTTCTACCGCCAGGTGCTTTCGGGCAGCGACACCGGTGACGCCAAGCGCTACATCCAGGAAAAGATGCGCGCCGCCGCCTGGCTCATCAAGAGCATCCAGCAACGGCAACGCACGCTCTACCTGGTCACCCAGAGCATCGTCCGCTTTCAGCGCGCATTCTTTGAGCGGGGAGTGGCGCATTTGAAGCCCCTGGTGCTCAAGGACGTGGCCATGGACATCGGCATGCACGAGTCCACCGTCAGTCGCGCCACCGCCAACAAATACGTCCATACCTCGCAAGGCATCTTGGAGCTGAAATACTTCTTCACCTCCAGCCTGCAGGGTGCTGATGGCGAGGAGGTCTCAGCCGAAAGCGTCAAGGACCGCATCCGTGAAATCATCGCTACGGAGGATCCGCGCCACCCGTACAGCGACCAGCACATTGCCAAGATGCTGTCGACCGAACATGTGGAAATTGCCCGCCGTACCGTCGCCAAGTACCGCGGCATCATGGGCGTGTTACCATCTTCCAAACGCCGCCAGGCTTTTTGAGCACACGGAGAGTTGAATGCAAGTGATGGTCACGTTTCGCCACGTCGATCCCACCGATGGTTTGCGCCAGCACGCCGAGAAGAAGATCCAGCGCATGAGCAAGTTTCTGCGCCGCCCGATCGAGGCTCACGTCACCCTCTCGGTGGTCAAGCACCGCCACATAGCCGAAGTGCAACTTAGCGCCGATCATCTCAACCTCACTGCCACCGAGGAGACCGGTGACCTGTACTCCGCCATCGATCTGGCCACCACCAAGTTGGAACGGCAGATCAAGAAGCACGTCGCCAAACACAAAGAGCACAAGGGGGCTGACAGCGGCGGCGTGACCACCGGACCCGCGGCTCCCGAGGGAGAGGGACGCGTCATCCGCCCGCAACGTGTCGCCGTCAAGCCGATGTCGGTCGAGGAAGCCGTGGCGCAGTTGCGCATGCAGAAGACCGATTTCCTTTTGTTCAAAAACGCGGCCAACGAAACCCTCAGCGTCATCTATCGCCGCAAGGACGGCAATTACGGCCTGATTGTACCCGAGCCGTCGTGAGCTTGTTCGTCTGCTGATGAGAATCACTGACATCCTTTCCGAAAGCCTCGTGATTGCGGACTTGCGGGGCCAGACGAAAGAGGCCGTCCTGCGCGAGCTGGCCGAACGGCTGGCTGCGGTGTATCCGCAAGTCGGCGCGGCCCGCCTGGTCGATGTCCTGTGGGAACGCGAGCGGCTCGGCAGCACCGCCATCGGTGACGGCATAGCCATTCCGCACGGCAAACTTCCCGGGCTCAAGAGCGTGCTCGCCGCCTTCGGGCGCCACTTGCAGGGCGTTGACTTTCAGTCTCTAGATGGCAAACCGAGCACTTTGTTCTTTCTGCTGGTGGCTCCGGAAGACTCCGTTGGTTTGCATTTGAAAGCCCTGGCCCGCGTATCACGGCTGCTGAAAGAGCCGTCTTTCCGCCAGAAATTGATGGCGGCCGCGGACCGCAGCGCCCTCTACGAGACCATTCGTCGTGAAGATGAAAAATATTGATCCCGGTCCCCACACCGGCGTCGAAGTTGCTGCCCTCGTCGCACACGAGGGATCGCCCTGGAACCTCGAACTGGTTGCGGGGCGAACGGGCATTCACCGGCGCATCGCTGCCCCGCGCATTCAGAAACCCGGCCTGGCCCTGGCAGGCTACGTACAGCAGATCCATCCGGCGCGGGTACAGGTGATCGGCACTCCGGAATTGGCTTACTTGCAGAGCATGTCGCCGCTAGGGGCGCGCCGAGCCGTCGAACGGCTGTGCGCCGAAGAGATTGCCTGCTTCATTCTCACCAATGGCGCCCCGGTGCCCGCCGTTCTCCGGCATGCCGCCAACAAGTACGGCATGCCGCTGCTGCGCACACCGCTGAAGAGCGCCGTATTCATCCGCGCCATTACCGGCTGGCTGGAGGAAAAGCTGGCAGCGCGCCTTACCGTGCACGGGGTGCTGGTACAGGTGCACGGGGTAGGCCTGCTGATCACCGGCAAGAGCGGCATCGGCAAGAGCGAGGCCGCGTTGGATCTGATCTCCCGTGGTCACCGCTTCGTCGCCGATGACGTGGTCGAAATCGCCGAAGTCTCCCCGTTGTCGCTCAAGGGCCGTTCACCCAACCTCACGCAGCACCACATGGAAATCCATGGCCTCGGGATCATCAATGTGCGCGAGCTGTTCGGCACCCTGGCTACCATCGAGGAGCAGTCAATCGACCTGATGGTGGAGCTGGTAGAGTGGGGCGCGCAAGTCGACCGGCTCGGCTTGGAAGATCAGCGGCATACCATCCTCAACGTGTCGGTACCGATGATCCGTTTGCCGGTGCGGCCGGGGCGCAACCTGGCCATGTTGATCGAGGTGGCCGCCCGCAATCACCTGCTGAAAGCCCGCGGGCAGCACGCCGCGCGGCAGTTCGCTTCCATGGTCGACCGCGAAATCCGGCGCACGGCGCGCCGGCAGCGCCACGCGAGCCGCAAATCATGACACCACTGGACAGCCCAAACGTGCTTTCCAAAGGAATCGAGATCAAGAACCGTCTGGGCTTACACGCGCGCGCCGCGGCCCAACTCGTCCAGACCGCTTCGCAATATGATGCCGAGATCACCGTGGAGAAGGACGGACAGCTCGTGAACGGCAAGAGCATCATCGGTTTGATGATGCTGGCGGCGGCGCAGGGTACCGTAATCCAGATCAGCGCCACCGGCCCCCAGGCAACCGAGGCGCTCGAGGCGGTCGAGCGGCTGGTCGAGGCGAAGTTCAATGAGGAGTAACTAGCTACTGAAAGGAAAGCTGCATAGTGGGGGAGCAGTAGTTCATTGTTTAGCCGCCGAATGAACGCTCGATCGCTTTTCCACCACTTGACAGACACCACCCGAACTCGGTACTCATGAGCTAGAGAAGATAGAGGAGGTTCTGGTCGGCTCATCAACCAGAGACCAAAGACCAACAAGAGACATCGAGATATGGCGAAGGAGATGACATGGCACTGAGCGAGTTTCTCTTCACCTCAGAATCAGTTTCCGAAGGGCATCCGGACAAGATGTGCGACCAGATCTCAGACGCCATCCTTGACGCGCTGTTGGCCTCGGACCCGCACAGCCGAGTGGCCTGCGAAACCCTGGTGAAGACTGGCATGGCCGTGGTGGCCGGCGAAATCACCAGCCGCTCGCAAGTAAATTATACCGAAGTGGTCCGGCAGGCGATCCGCGACATCGGCTACAACTCCTCGGAAATCGGCTTCGATGCAGACACCTGCGCCGTAATTGTCGCGCTCGAAGGCCAGTCACCGGACATTGCGCAGGGGGTGGACGAAGGCGCGGAAAAGGAACAAGGGGCCGGCGACCAGGGCCTGATGTTCGGCTTTGCCTGCGATGAAACCCCCGAGCTGATGCCCATGCCCATCATGTTCGCCCACCAGTTGGTGAAGCGCCTGAGCGACATCCGCAAGAGCGGCGCACACCCGTTTCTGCGGCCCGATGCCAAGTCCCAGGTCACCGTCGAGTACCGCAACGGACGCCCCTACCGTGTCGATACCGTGGTCGTCTCATCGCAACACAGCCCGGAAGTGAAATCGGAAGTGTTGCGGGAATTGGTTATTGAAGAGGTGATCAAAAAGGTGGTCCCGCAGCAGTACCTGCACGCCGGCGTCAAGTACCACGTCAACCCGACTGGGCGCTTCGTCATTGGCGGTCCGGTGGGTGACTGCGGGCTGACGGGACGCAAGATCATCGTTGATACCTACGGCGGCTATGGCCGCCACGGCGGCGGCGCCTTTTCCGGAAAGGATCCCAGCAAGGTAGATCGCAGCGCCGCCTACATGGCCCGCTATATCGCCAAGAATATTGTTGCCGCCGGGCTGGCCGGGAAATGTGAGGTGCAGCTCTCGTATGCCATCGGTGTGGCCGAGCCCACCTCCGTACTGGTCGACACCTTCGACACCGGCGTCGTGCCCAACGAGCGGCTGAGTACCCTGGTGCGCGAGCACTTCCCGCTCAAACCGGCCGGGATCATCGGCGCGCTCGACCTGAAGCGTCCCATATACCGGCGCACTGCCGCCTACGGACATTTCGGCCGCGCTCCCGAAGACGGTCATTTCACCTGGGAGCGTACCGACCGAGCCGAGGCGTTAAGACAGGCCGCGGCGTCCGCCACCCACCCGGTACGCCACAGCACTGTCCGCGCGGCGGTGAGCACGGCGTAGGAGTAGTCGGTATCCGGTATCCGGTCGTCGGTATCCGGTAGTCCGACTACCGACTACCGACTACGACCAAGTTCCAGCTTCATCTCCCCCGTACGGCTCACATCGTAGCCGCCGAGGCGGGTGACGGCTGAACGGAAGTCCTCCGAACGCATCGCGTCGAGTAACGCCTGGCCGGCGTCACTGGCGTAGAAATCAGCGCGCCAGACGAGGTCGTAGTCTTCCTGTTCCACCGGGATGAAATCCAGGCCGAGGGCGTTGGCCGCCGAACGCACGCCAAGTCCGCAGTCGGCCAGGCCGCTGGCCACGGCGACCGCCACCGCCATGTGCGTGAATTCCTCGCGCTCGTAGCCGTGAATGCGCTCGGGGCGGAGGCGCAGCTTGGCCAATTTGTGGTCGAGCAGCACGCGGGTGCCCGCGCCGGCTTGCCGATTGACGAACCGTACCTCCTTGCGCTGCAAATCGCGCAGGGTACGAATGTGCTTGGGATTACCCCGAGCCACGATCAGTCCCTGTTCGCGCCTCACCAGGTTGGTCACGACCACCCTGCTGCCACGCAGGTGGCGATGAATGTCCGGCAGGTTGTAGGTTCCGGTCTGCGGATCGAGCAGGTGGGTTCCGACCACGTGCGCTTCGCCGCGCTTGAGCGCCAACAAGCCGCCCAGGCTGCCGACGTTAGCCGCCGAGATCTTGAGCTCGGGACGCATGCGCTTGAGGCAGTCCTCGAGTACGCCGATGGACAAGTCATGGCTGCCGCTGAAGACGATGGTATGGGCAATCTCGGAGCGCGGCCGCAGCAACTCGACCTCCACCTCCTCCCCGGCGTTGATTCCTTCGGATAGCGCCGGGATGCGCAGGAAAGCGTCGGCTTTGACCAGCGTGCTGATGACTCCGGCCCCGCGCGCCAGCGGGCTGGCAACGATGCGCTCACCGACTCGCCCCAAAGTCACGCGCATGAACTCCTCGAGCCCGAGCTTCGATGGTATCTTGCGCGGCACCACCGCACGGGCGACCTCCGCTGCTTCAGGCGCTTGGCCGAGGAACCTGGCTACCAGCGGCCGCAGTACCTGCTGGCAGACGATGGCGGCGGACACCGGATACCCGGGCAAGCCCAGGACGGGTGTCTCATCCACGACGGCGCAAATCGCTGGCTTGCCCGGCATGATGTCGATGCCGTGTACGAGTATCGTTCCCAGCGCGCTCAAGGCGCGTACGGTGAAATCGTGCTCGCCGGCCGAGGAACCGGCAATCACCACGACAATGTCGTGCGCCGGCACGGCGGTCCGGACCGCGGCCTCGATTTCGTCCAACCGGTCGGGGACGCACGCAAGTCGGTGCGGCTCGCCGCCCCATTCGCTGACGAACGCCGCCACCACGCGCGAGTTGAATTCGATTATGGAGCCGGGCCCAATCTCCGCGCCCGGCTCGACCAGCTCGCTGCCGGTCGGAATGATGGCCACACTCGGGCGGGGCATAGCCGGCACGCTGAGGTGGCCGGCAGCAAGCAAAGCCCCGATGTCGAATGGCCGCAGGCGATGGCCGCGCGGCAGGAGCGGTTCGGTCGCCACGATGTCTTCTCCCACCAGGCGCACGTGGTGCCACGGCGCCGCGGCAGCCTGGATGCGGACACGGCCCTCGCCGGCGGGGTAGACGTTTTCGATCATGATCACGGCGTTTGCCCACGCCGGCAGCGGATGACCGGTGTCGACGTAAGCGAATACCCGGGCCGGGTCGTGGGCTCGGAAAGCCAATTGCAACTCGATCGGATGTGCCTCGCTCGCGCCGAAGGTGTCTTCAGCCCGGACGGCGATGCCGTCCATGGCGGAACCGTGGTAATGCGGCGACGAAATGCGCGCGAACACCGGCTCTGCGGTGACGCGATGCAAGCTGTCTTCGAGCGCAACGGTTTCCGGCTCACGACGGCGGATCGACAGACCGTCGACGAAGACGGCCAGCGTTTCCGCCAGGGACTTCTTATTCAGATATCGCGTCCGCGCCATGGTTGAACCGAAGCTATGCCGAGGGCCAGAGGGCTGTCAATCCAGATCCCCCTCCGACCGCCGCGCTGACGTGCAAGCCAAGCTGGAAGATTATTTCAGGGCGCCGCAATGGCCGGGCACCCCCATTCGCAAGCCTCGGATCTGTGCTATAAGCCACAACTCCATTGTCAGAAATCGTGCGGCGGGTCGGGCGTGGTGGGCAGTTGGCATCATGGCAACACGGTCCTTTACTCAGATGCGCGGATAATGCTACCCGATAAGCTGCACATTGGAAGGACAGGAGAGAGATGACCCTACTCGCGGATAGCAAGCGGCCTTCGACGCATCCCCTTGCCGGCACCACCATGAGCGGCGCGGAAATGATCGTGCAGGTGCTGGCTGACGAAGGGGTCGATGCGGTCTTTGGCTACAGCGGTGGCGCGATTCTACCTACCTACGATGCGATTTTCCGTTACAACGAAAGCCACTCGAAAGAGGAGGAAATCCGCCTGATCGTGCCGGCTACCGAGCAGGGGGCCGGGTTCATGGCCGCCGGCTACGCGCGTTCGAGCGGCAAGGTCGGCGTCTCCCTTGTCACCTCCGGTCCGGGGGCGACCAATTCGGTCACCCCGGTGCGCGACTGTCACGCCGATTCCGTCCCCATAGTGCTCATCTGTGGCCAGGTCGGCCGTGCAGCCATCGGCACCGACGCCTTCCAGGAAGCGCCGGTGTTCAACATAATGTCGGCCTGCGCCAAACATGTCTTCCTGGTCACCGAGCAGAGCAAGCTCGAGGCCACGATCCGCACCGCCTTTGAAATTGCGCGCAGCGGCCGGCCGGGACCGGTGGTGATCGACATTCCCAAGGATGTGCAGCGCTACGAGGGCGTTTTCGAGGGAAGCGGACTGCTGCGGCTGCGCGGCTATCAGGAACGGCTGGAAGCAATCGACCGGGCCACGATTTCCGACGAGCAGATGCAGGCATTCTACCGCATGCTGGGTAAATCCGAGCGCCCGTTGATCTACGCCGGCGGCGGCATCAATAACTCCAACGCGGCAGCCGAGCTGCGCGCCTTTGTGGAGCGCTTTGGCATTCCCGTGGTCACCACCTTGACCGGCATCGGTGCCGTAGACACGTCCAGCGAACTGTCTCTCCACATGCTCGGCATGCACGGCACGGCTTATGCCAACTATGCCGTGGATGACTGCGATTTGTTGTTCGCCATCGGCGCCCGCTTCGACGACCGCGTCGCCGGCAAAGTGAATGAGTTCGCCCCCAACGCCAAGATCGCCCATCTCGATATCGATGCCTCCGAGATCGGCAAGGTGAAGAACGTCCAATGGTTGCATGTCTCCGATGCCCGGCGCGGATTGTCGCAGCTGCTCAAAGGCGGCAAGAGTTTTCGAAAAGATTTCTCCCGCTGGCTCGCCCATGTGAAGAAGCTCAAGGTGGAGCACGCCCTCAACTACAACCGCGAGTCCGAGTTGATCCAGGCTGAAGAGGTGCTGACGGTCCTGAAGGAGATCACCAGAGGAGAGGCCATCGTCACCACTGGCGTCGGCCAGCATCAGATGTGGGCGGCGCAATACCTGGACTTCGTTCATCCGCGCGGTTTCATCACCTCGGGCAGCATGGGCACCATGGGTTTTGGCCTGCCCGCGGCGATCGGTGCGCAAATTGCCAACCCGGGCAGGCTCGTCATCGACATCGATGGCGACGGCAGCATCCGCATGAACCAGGGCGAGCTGGAAACACTCACCACCTACGACATTCCCGTGAAGGTGCTGCTGCTCAACAACTTCGGTGACGGCATGGTGCGCCAGTGGCAGGACCTGTTCCATGAGCAGCGCTATTCAGGCACCGACAAGACGCTGCACAAGAAAGACTTCGTCCGCGCGGCGCAAGCCGACGGCTTCGAGTTTGCCAAGCGGGTTGCGGACCGGGCGGAAGTACGGCAGACGATTGAGGAGTTCACCAACTTCCAGGGCCCAGCTTTCCTCGAGGTCATCATCGACCAGCACGAACACGTTTATCCAATGGTCGGTCCGGGTATGAGCTACAAGGACATGATAGTCGGCAAGTACATCAAGGCGCGGGAAAAAACAGCGGGGAAGGTTGACGCCTCCGCCAGTTTTTGAGCAGTAACGCACATGGCGCGCCCGCATCCGATCACAACCCGGCCCGGCCCCAAGGCGGGAGAGGTGATAGTCACCATGCCGCCCGGCTGGGAGCTGCGGCTGCGGCGCGTGCTCAAGCAGATCATCTCCGAGACGCTTCCGGACCCGCGTGAGCCCGGCATCGGCGAGCATCAGCGCGAGGCTCGCCTGCGTGCCCGCCGCAAGCGCCTGCAGGCGGTGGTCTGCCAGTTCATCAGCGATCTGATCACCGCTGACATCGTCGGCAAGGAAGTCGCGCTAGCCACGCGCAACTACTTCGGCCGCCGCCAAGGCTCGCTGCGCGAGCACGTGCAGGCCATCCTGCGCGAAGCGGGCGAGAAGTAGGGCGTGCAGACGCCGGGGAATGAATCCCCCGGCTGAAACAGCAAAGCCGGCTCAAGCCGGCCTACGGACGACAGAGCCGACCGCCAGGCGGAGTTCAGAGCTCAGATCTCTGTCCTCCGACTGGCCGCTTGCGGCGTCAGCGCCTCTCCGATCAGCTGCGCCGCCTCGTGCAGTCGCTCGCGGAGCGGGTACTTGGGATCGCTCAGCCAGGCAAGGACGATCTGGTTGTGGGCGCCGGTGACCAGTGCCACCAGCAGCGGCAGGGCGAAGTCTGTGCGCACGTCGCCGCGCTCGATACCGTCACGCAGCAGGGCTTCCAGCGAGCGGTGCATCCGCCGCACGCGATCGTGCTGCACCGAGGGGTCGGCCCGGCCGCTGAAGGACTCGATCAGCAGCAGCCGAGCCAGGTCACGATCTCGTTCGATGGCCTGCAGCGAGTAATGAAAGAAGCTGCGCAAACGATCGGTCGTGCTTGCCGGGCTGCGCAGTTGTTCGGCCACACGCCTTTCAAACCGCTCCATCATGCGCTTGACCATCTCGGAGAGCAGGATCGGCTTGACCGGGAAGTAGTTGAAGAAGGTGGCGCGCGAGACTTTGGCGGCTTCGGCAATCTCTTCCACCGTGGTACCGTTGTAGCCCTTGACGGCAAACAGGCGCCGCGCCATCTCCAGAATGCGCTCGCGGGTTTCTTGCTTCTTACGGCCGCGCCGGCCCAGAGGCTTGGGACCACCTTGCACCGGTGTCAACACCGGCAGGATCGCTTTCGATCTAGTACCTGCCATACTCGGGTTGCTGGGCCGTCGCGTGTTTACCCGTCTGTCATTCACAGCGCCCAGACGCCTACCAGACCATCTGCCGCCGTTGCAAGAGCTAAGAAAGCTGTTATCCATCGCTATGTGCGTGAACAGGAGAGACTGAGCCATGGACGATAGCCGCACCGCCGGAACTACTTTCAGCGGGGCCGGCACCGATTTCATCCGCCAAATCGTGGTCGCGGATCTGAAGAGCGGTAAGCACCGGTCGATCTGCACCCGCTTTCCGCCCGAACCGAACGGCTATCTGCACATCGGCCACGCCAAATCGATCTGCCTGAACTTCGGTATCGCCCGGGAATTTGCCGGCGTCTGCCACTTGCGCTTCGACGACACCAACCCCGTCAAGGAGGACGTTGAATATGTCGAGTCGATCCAGGAAGACGTGCGCTGGCTCGGCTTCGACTGGGCCGACAAGATGTTCTACGCCTCGGACTACTTCGACCGGCTATACGAGTTCGCCGTCGAGTTGATCCGCAAAGGCAAGGCCTACGTTTGCAACTTGACGGCGGAAGAGACCCGCGCCTATCGCGGTACTCTCACCGAACCCGGCAAGGACAGCCCTTATCGAGACCGACCGGTCGAGGAGAACCTGGCCCTGTTCGAGCGTATGCGCCGGGGCGAGTTCGATGAAGGCGCGTGTGTGCTGCGCGCCAAGATCGACATGGCCTCGCCCAACATGAATATGCGCGATCCGGCGGTCTATCGCATCAAGAAAGCCCATCACCACCGCACCGGCGACAAGTGGTGCATCTATCCGATGTACGATTTCGCCCACGGGCTCTCCGACGCCATCGAAGGGATCACGCACTCGATCTGCACGCTGGAATTCGAAGACCACCGCCCATTGTACGATTGGTTTCTCGACCAGCTCGATGTGCCCTGTCATCCACGCCAGATCGAGTTCGCCCGTCTGAACCTGACCTACACCGTGCTGAGCAAACGCAAGCTGCTGCAACTGGTGCGCGACGGGCTGGTTGACAGCTGGGATGACCCGCGCATGCCCACCATTGCCGGCTACCGCCGCCGTGGCTACACCTCGGAGTCGATTCGTACCTTCTGCGACCGCATCGGCGTGGCCAAGGCCAACAGCACGGTTGATGTCGCCATGCTCGAACACAGCATCCGCGAAGACCTCAATAAACGCGCCCCGCGGGTCATGGCCGTACTCCAGCCGCTCAAAGTCGTTATCGACAACTACCCCGAAGGGCAGGTGGAGGAGATCGAAGCGGTCAACAATCCGGAGGACGCCTCCGCCGGCACGCGCAAAGTGCCGTTCTCGAGAGTTCTCTACATCGAGCGGGACGACTTCCGCGAGACGCCACCGCCGAAGTATTTTCGGCTTTCGCCGGGAAAAGAAGTCCGCCTGCGCTACGCCTATTTCATCACCTGCCGGAGCGTCATCAAAGACGCGGCGACCGGCGAGGTGAGCGAGGTCCACTGCACATATGACCCGGCCACGCGCGGTGGCGATGCCCCCGACGGCCGCAAGGTGAAGAGCACGTTGCACTGGGTCTCGGCGGAACACGCCGCCGACGCCGAGGTGCGCTTGTACGACCGGCTCTTCGCCGCCGAGTTCCCCGAACGGGAGAAGAATTTTCTCGTCGCGCTCAATCCCGATTCACTCGAAGTGCTGCGCGGCTGTAAGCTCGAGCCATCGCTGTCCAAGACGCGACCGGCCGATCGCGTCCAGTTCGAACGCCAGGGGTACTTCTGGCTCGACCCCAAGCTCTCGCAGCCCGGGGCACTGGTGTTCAACCGGATTGTTGGGCTGAAAGATGCGTGGGCGAAGATCGAGAAGCGGGGCGGGTGAGAGGCAGACTTGTGCCTCACCCCCGCTGACATCTGACGCCGCCATCGTCATTTGTCATGATATACGACGACAATGCGTCTCGGCTATACGGCCATGGAGGTCAACGCTTCGGCCAGCGTGAGCTCAAGCCGCTCCTGGCCTTGGCGGAAGAGGGCAAGCTGCGGCGCTGGAACCGCGCGCAGGCCGGATTGGGGAGGTAACGGTCCTACCGCGGAGGGAGTTTCTGGATGGCCTGTGGGCAGACATATATGGGCTGATTGGGAATAGTATTGACAATTAGCTCAAACAGGGAAACGATCTCCGCATGGTTCCGCGCGTCCTCGAAGCCCGCATGCGCCTCATGGCACGCAAGTTTCCCATTGTCACGGTAACGGGACCGCGCCAATCGGGGAAGACGACCCTGTGCCGGGCGGTTTTCGCCGACAAACCCTACGTTTCCCTCGAAGCCCCCGATGTTCAGGTGTACGCCCGCCAGGACCCGCGCGGCTTTCTCTCCGACTACCCTGGTGGAGCGGTGTTGGATGAGGTTCACCGCGTACCGCATCTTCTCTCGTACCTTCAAACCGTCGTCGATGAGATCCGCGGTGCGGGCCGGTTTGTACTGACGGGGTCGGCTAACTTCGCGCTGCTACACTCGATTAGCCAATCCTTGGCCGGCCGCACGGCGCTTCTGACGTTGCTGCCGCTGGGGTTTGAAGAAGTCCGCCAATTCGGCGCCCCGCCGGCGGATCTGTACTCGGTGTTGTGGCGAGGAAGCTATCCCGCCACCTTCGACCGGAGCCTCGAGCCGGCAGACTGGTACCCGAGTTATGTCGCCACCTATGTGGAGCGTGACGTACGGACACTGCTCAATGTGGGAGACATCCTGGGCTTTCAGACATTTCTCCGACTCTGTGCGGGAAGGGTGGGACAATTGGTGAACCTGTCCTCGCTGGGAGCCGATGCCGGCGTGACACACGGCACGGCAAGGTCATGGCTCTCCGTCCTGGAGGCTGGCTATATCGCGTGGCGGTTGGCGCCGTTCCATTCGAACCTAACGAAGCGTCTCGTCAAGACGCCCAAGCTCCATTTTCTCGATTCCGGCCTGGTGTGTTACCTGCTGGGCATCCGTTCGCCGGCCCATCTTCGCGAGCATCCCCTACGTGGTGCGATTTTCGAAACCTGGGTCGCTTCGGAGGTGTTCAAGGCACGGGTGCATCGGGGACTTCAGCCGGGGCTGTCCTTTTTCCGTGACCGGCGTGGAGCGGAAGTCGACCTGATACTGGACATCGATCCGTCCTACGTCGCGGTGGAGACGAAGTCCGGGCAAACGGTCGCGGATGATTTCTTCACCGGGCTGCAGGTATTCGAGCAAGCTGCCGGAGCAGCCCGCCCACAGCGCAAGGTCCGCAAGATTATCGTTTACGGAGGAGATACCACCCAGCGGCGCGCCGCAGGCACCGTGCTGCCGTGGAGCGAGATTGACCGGAACAGGTGGTGGACTGGCGATGAGGGCGTCTGAGTCATTCCGGCGTCGAAGAGAGTGACGGAACGCTGATCGCACGACACTGGCAACCTCTCAGCGCGTTGTTTACGGCGGCCAGAATCTCGTCCACCGTGATCCAGCCGTCACGGTCGCCATCACCACCTTCGCAGGCTGAGACCGACACACCGCCGAGGGTGCTACGTTCGTTGTGTCCTTTCGGGAAGCGTGCATGCGCGGCCCCGCCCCCTTTGAGTAAACTCCCGGTCATCTCGACGGAAGGAGGATGGCCGAATGGAGAACACGGAGAGTCAGGGGGTGCGGGCGGCGGTCCGGCTGACACAACTGCGGGGGCGCATCGAGCGCTGGCGGCGGAGGCGAGCCAAGCGCTCGCCGATGCCGGCCGAGCTGTGGACGGCGGCAACCGAGCTGGCGCGTGAGCTCGGCGCGTATCGCGTCGCGCGGGAGGCTGGGGTGGGTTACCAGTCGCTACGCGATCGTCTGGGCGACGAGGCTGGAAACGGGATGCGGCCAGCGAGTGCGTTTGTCGAGATCGACCGCGCGGCGCTGTTCGCGTCGCCACCGGCAGCGGCGGGCGCGGAAGTGGAGCTGTCGGATGCCAGCGGCGTGAAGGTGGTGATCCGGCTCAACGCGGGTGAGTCGGTGGATGTCGGGGAACTGCTGGCGGCGTTTCGCGCGACGGCGCGATGATTCAGATTACCCCGCAGATGTGGGTGCTGGTGGGGGTGGAGCCGGCGGATTTCCGCGCCGGCATCGATGGCTTGGCGGCGCGCTGCCGCACGGTCCTCGCTGCCGATCCGTTCTCGGGTACGGTGTTCGTGTTTCGCAATCGTCGACGCACGGCGATCAAGATCCTGATTTACGATGGCCAGGGATTTTGGCTCTGTTACAAGCGATTTTCGACCGGGCATTTTGCCTTCTGGCCGTCGCAGCGGGAATTGGAGGCGCACGAGCTGGCAGTGTTGTTGCGCGGCGGGGATCCGCGCGGAACGCGTGCGGTGGAGGTGTGGCGGCGGGTGGACGGCCGCTGAGCTTGCGTTCCATCGCCGGCTCTGGTATGCCGGCACGCCATGGATGTGGTGTGCGTGTACCGCGGCCGGCGGGTCACCGAGAGCGATCTCGGTCAGATCCGCGATTTGATCGCCGGCAACCCGCAGGCGAGTCGCCGCTCGCTGTCGAAGAAACTGTGCGAGGCCTGGCAGTGGCAGCAGCCCAACGGCGTCCCGCGCGACATGGTGTGTCGCGGCTTGATGCTGGACCTGCACCGCCAGGGGTTCATCGAATTGCCGCCGCTGCGTCGCCGACCTCCTAATCCGCTGGCCCGCCGCGTGCGGCCCGAGCCGGTGTCGATCGAACGTACGCCGGTGCGCTGTGCGCTCGAGGAACTGGGCACGCTCGCATTCGTGCCGGTGCGCCGCACCGATCGGGAACGCGTGTTCAACGCGCTGCTCGACGCGCACCACTACCTCGGCTACACGCAGCCGGTCGGCGAGCACCTCAAGTATCTGGTGTGCGCCGGCGAGCGGCCGCTGGCACTGTTCGCGTGGAGCTCGGCGCCACGCCATCTCGATCCGCGCGACCGTTTTATCGGCTGGTCGGCCGCGGCGCGCCGCGCCAACATCCGCTTTGTCGCCTACAACACCCGCTTTCTGATCCTGCCCGAGTACGTAACATGATGCGCACCTCACTACGTTGTTGATTTTATTAGAGACAGTTGAGCCGGATCAGCACCACGCGGAAGATTCTGTCCACGTGTGACGC
>Ga0214473_10000433_pt1 | contig 58888 bp, 64 predicted proteins | sample RVTome_7_FD_203509 | JGI IMG/M metagenome (GOLD analysis project Ga0214473, IMG submission 203509) | Soil microbial communities from uranium-contaminated site in the Upper Colorado River Basin, Wyoming, United States - RVT98D197 | ecosystem: Environmental > Terrestrial > Soil > Contaminated >... | reverse complement strand
CTCCAAAACCAAGTGAAGAACACAAAACACATAGACCAGTACAGACTGTTACACCTCTTGCACAGAGTCTTAGTCAGCGCGTCCTAAGTCCCTATGGCTATGGAGAAACACAATCTATTGTACATGAAGTTCTAACCACTCCAGCATATTCTAACCAGCTTGTAGTAATTTGCTGGGTTCATGGCGAGATCAGAGACTTGGCTAGACAGCTTGGCTACAACCAGGCCAAGGATTGGGATGGGAATGACTACGATCATGTATGGGCTATTACATTGGGTTCTACACCCAGTCCCAGCAGTCTCATTAGTTATGGTAGTTCTAATAGACTACTCAGAGACACTCCCACAACACTGGAGATTGTTCCCCAGAAGTTGTTGTTTGGAGATTCTACCAAGTAATTACCAATATTGCAGACTCTTAATAGAGTCTGCAATAATAAGCGTATAATAGAAGTGTTAGAGTTGATGATAATAGCCAGTTAAGGTCTCAAGCAAATCACCAACTTCATCTTCCATCTCCGCATCAGAAGGAAATGATGCTTCTTCCAAATCTCTGTGTAAATCTGCGAGATAGTCTGCATTTCTTGCTACCCAACCTTCTGTTAGTAGCCTAAGAGACATTAGTGCACCAGAATATGCATCTCTTTGTTTGTTGCTTGGTGTGTCACTATCTTCATCAAGTACTGTATTGACCAAGTCTCTCATGTTTGTACCCTTCACAAAGACCTTGAGGGTATCATCACCCACTAATACGCGTAAAATTGGTTGTGCTACTTCCTGAAGGTAGTGTTTTGCCACTTTAGGAGCATTGTCAATTGCACAGTTATTTCTTACTCTTAGAATGTCCGCAACAGTGAATGGATCTGGTATTCCCCACGGCATAATTCCTTTCTTCAGACCTTCCACTACAGAATTGCCATTCTTATTATCCTTCTCTACTAACAAGCGATCAGCGTCTACCCATGTTAGTAGGTTCTTCTTGCCTTTCTTCGTTTCTGTGTTCGCTTCCAACACTTCTACAATAGGTGCAGAAAACTCTTCTTCCTCTGATGTGTCTTGATACCAAGCCACTTTCACAGGCAAATCACCATCGCCAAAGATGTATTTGATGATTTCTTCTTTGGTAGGTAGTTGGTTGCACAAGTCCATCCTTTCTAGTATGTTTATTAGCAATATAGTAGTGGGATAGTAGTGGGATAGTAGCGGGATAGTAGTGGTTATTATCCTGGTCATAAGAAGACTAGGATAGTGTATTGTTTATGGACTTGGCTTCGTTGTTGGTCTTCCTTCGCTGTCAAGTAATGTCCAATCTTCATGAGAATGTGAAGGAGATGTATCTGCGCTCTTCTTTGCCCTGTAAATGCCTCCAAGTATAACTATTATGAGAAAGATACCAATTAGCATTACAATACTTGTTGATAACATGCTCCACCACCAAGAACGACTTCCCATAAGGATGCATTGTGCTGCTTTGTCATCTTTGCTAAGTGTACTAGTTATAGCAAGGCGTATTCCCAGTAATTGCATCATACTAACGCACAAAATCGCAGAAGATACCAGGATTATGGATAGTATTACAAGTCCAACATTCTTCCACATTTCTTGCTGTATTGTATTATAAGTATTGTATGACGCCTAATATAAGCGTCATCCACTTTCTCTTCTCTAATACATTACAGACGAAGACTCACACCAAAACCTGGAGTACCAAGGCTAATAATGGGATCGTAGAACCATGAACCACCACGTCTGTGTCTACGATAGTGACCAGGATGGTATCTCCTGTCCCAACCACGCGGCCAAGAACGACCCCAAGCACCCCAAGAAGGATCCCAATGAGGGCTACCATGACCAAGACCATAACCGCGCCCTGGACTACGACTGTGACTACGACTGTGACTACGACTGTGACTACGTCCACGTCCGCCCCAACCGTGTGGCGGATCACCTAGAGGAGGAACACAAGTGTCTCCCTTCATTACTCCAGGAGTCGTTTTGCGTTCTGCAGCGTCCAATTCTGCCTTGTGTGTTGGATACAAATCAGTCCAAGTCTTGCCATTCACCTCAATGGCACGGCCAGATACTGGACTTGTCACCCATTCTCTCACACAATCCTTGGTTGGTCTGTGATGTGTTCTCTTTGGAGAAGCACTCTTCCTCTTGGGAGACTTTGGCTTAGAAGCCTCGACAGCTACTGCCATTTGTGCTGGAGTTGGGTTGGCAATGGAGCCTGGAGCTGCCAGACGAGATGCCAGACGTGGCGGGGACTTCTTAGCAGCTGTCTTCTTGCTTGGACTCTTCTTAGAAGGAGACTTCTTACTAGCCGTCTTCTTGCTAGGACTCTTCTTAGAAGGACTCTTACGAGAAGGAGACTTGCGACTGCCTCGACTCGACATGATGAGAGACTTTATAGTATTATGATTTGGTTGTGACATGGCGGCAGACTATAATTAATAAACATCAATTCAAACCAGGATGTATTTCCATGCAGAATGTCCAGGAAAGATTAGACCTGTCACAAACCAACCAGGACATTACATAATTGGTATTGGTAAGGTACCAGAGAATTCTTACATTGTTTTTGTTGAGGCAGTAATAAGAGAGATACCAAAATGTCTTGTGCCATGTGTTGAAACAGAGCCACATATTCTTATCTCTTTTCCGGGTACCAAACTACCAGCATTTGTGTTAGTATATGCCTATGACAATGTCTGGTTGCCACCCAGGGAACCAAACGGGAATCAGAATGTTGTACAGATCTCATCGGATATATTTAATAGCAATACTAGTAATACTAGCCTTGTTATGAGATTGGAGAACCATCAGCAGAAACCAGTTGTTATGATGAACTGGGAAGTGAAGGGGTGTTTGCATACTAATAATATTCCAATTCCATATTAGTGTAGCAATTCAACGAAACTCCTCTGGTAAGTATTGTGTCTCAACTAGTCCTCTACTTTTCAACCACTTTGAACATCTTCTAACAATAGACATGTCCCCATTATTCCGTTTGATTTTGTCATAGCACTCCGTGACTAGAACAGGTAAGAACATGCGTGTTTTTTCATCGAATACGAACCCATTCTCAATTAAGACATCTAGAGCCATCCACTTGTCTGTCACAATCATCGCGTTGATAAGATCAATGCGATCAAAACCCTGATTAGCAGTGTTGTCAGTGAGCGATAACCACTCAAATAATGCTAAGAGTTGATGAACATGTAGGGATCGTGCTAGAAGAACAGACTCTATTTTGCCATTAGTAGTGCATTTCTTCAGCAATTCGACATATTGCTTGTTGTCACAAAGAGTTTGGAGTTCTTTTGCTTGTGACATTATTCAGTGTTGTTAGGTGTAGGTATTAGTGAGTTGGTATTATGATTGCTTGTTCTAATATACAATGTCAGACTGACTAACATATCTATTCTTTGTTTGTATCAGGCAACATATAGCAAAGCTAGTAGAATACTAGCAAGCTAATGGCAGAATTGATGGCTGATATTATGAGAGGTCAATCTAGAAACGGACGTATTAACGTGGAAGTGGAGTTGAATAATCTTACTCTAGGATGTGAGGAGATTCTTCCCAAGTTAATTAGCTACGGAAAGGTTGTAATTACTGCTGTGGAGAATGACGAGAATATTAGGCGTGTGAAGAATGCATCCAAACCACCTAATGAACACAAAGATGCATTGGCAACTTCAGAAGAGATTCAAGGAGCAAGGGAAACATTGAAGAATCTAAGAGAGGCTGCTCACAACTTGGAAGTGCAACTAGAACAATTCAACGAATTTAGGAGGCTAATTAATAGGCGTCTTGGCGAGAGAAGACTGGCAAAAGCAGAGAAAAGGGCTAGAATTCGTCATTGTGTACATTGTGCTGGTGCAATTGGTTCATGTGTGTGTCGGGCAGGTTGTAACGTACCAGAGACATCACTATGTTACACAAAACATTGTATGCATTGTCCTGGAATAACAAATACGCTTTGCGAATGCGATGCTGAACCTAGGTGTATCAGAACAAACAGAGTTAGATGTGTTCCTGATAATGATGAATTGATACCTCCACCACCTGAGCAACCAACACAACAAGTACAGCGTCAAAGAGCAGCACCACGTCCAATTGCAAAAAGTAAGAAGGTAATGAGTAAGAATAAGTCTATTCCTATGCCTAGGGAGGAAGAAGAAGAGTAGTGTCATTGCATGACGCAGTGCTTGCGCAGCTGGCTATTATATGCTCAATAACAATCCTCTCAAATGGAGAGGATTGATACTAGGTAGAATACTAGCGGGGTTAGTATTGTTAGCTTAGCATGTACTACGAAGAGAATCGTGTGCAGGCATCTTGGTAGTATTAGTGCTAGTAGTAGAAGGTTTGGGAGACCATTGACGCGCTATCTGTAGAGCATGTTGTCGGTATATTTCGTATTGTTGTTGAATAGATACAATAGATACAATAGGAACAATAGGAACAAACATTGGAGTAGGAGATGGTGGTGTAAGTAGAGGAGTTGGCATGTATGGCATTGCAGTGACTCTGGATGGAGTAGGAGAAGGAGTTTTAGCCTGTCTGTTGCAAGAAGGACATGTTGTTCCAGTCTCCCTACAGTTTGTGCACAGAGTTGTGTGAGTGCAAGGTAATCTAGATGGTTTCTCTGTCTCAAAAACGGCACAATATTTGCATAGATGTTGGTCTCTACGCTGCATGTCATTGTCGCGACAATCTGTACCACAATAGTGCAATCCAGACTCGTAGAGTGGAGGAGTAATACTCTTATTCTCGCTTTGTTGCGTAGTATGTGCAGCATGTGTAGCTGAGAGAGTAGCGTATAGTCGAAGAATACGTCTATTGCAGATTGGATTTGCGCACAATTCATCGTCTGGTAGTGGTATTCTCATTCCTGGATACACTGCAACATTCACACGTCTTTGGTAGCGTTGTTGACGCTGAGAAGGGTTGTGAAGTTCATGGAGGACACTTGTGCGATGTCTATTCTCGACTTGGGTCATTGTTACTGATTGATGTGTTGTTAATAAGTACCTAGTGTATAAGGAAATGTCAAGTAGTATTATTACGTTACCTAGCGATGTGCTAAGAATAATATTGAGAATAGTATGGCAAACAAATATCCACCATTTGCTATGTAGTGTTTGTAGACAGTTCAATACATTGCTGAATGATGAGAGATTCCTAATAGACGCGGTAATTGGAGGAGGATTACTACCAGTCACGCCTGGTTTGCTATTAGTGGCACAAGAATGTGGTAGGCTGGATAGACAACAAATAATACCAATAGTGTGCGGAAGAATAATGGGTGTGTTACCAATGCAGAAATGGTATCGTATTACTGATCAGGCAATTACGGGGAGAGATGTGTGGCTATTCATTGTCTGTCATTTGCTAATACTGAAGGGATTTGGCGCTGGATTGATGGAGAAGCAATACGTACTACTTCGTCAAAGATTGTATGGTATTGCTATACTAATTCGCAGATTGGACATTGAATACGCAAATTATGCAAGACTTGTGGGTGTTTGTGGTCTTGCAACCAGATTATGCATGCACAATATTAGTGACGCTGAAAGAGCGTGTGTGAAGGTTGACAAAACATGGTTGTTACGTGCTAATGATAGACCTTGTTGGGTGTGGCGCACGAGTAAGATGCTAATGAGTCCAAGAGAATTGTGGCATAGTTTCACTAATCCTGGTGCTAATCCTGCTACTAATCCTGATACTATACACATGCTACCATGTTGGCAGTGTGTTTCTGATAGGACTAGATACAAAAGAGTGGAAATGGTAGTGAATTATGTTACAGGCAAAGCATGTAGTAGACAGAGTATAATATTCCTTATTAGCCAATTAAGACATGCATGTAGAGAATGGAATATTCCTCTTGCTTTGTTGTTGTCAAAGCAAGCGGATAGAGATTCAGAGAGTGATACTAAGTTGACTTTGTATGTTCTGAAGAGCTTACATTGGGCAGAACCAGAGGATGATGGTATTTGTTGGGCAATGGAGGAGTTGAAGAGTTGTTATATGGCAAAGACGTATAGAGAGGTAATGGTTGATAGCTATGGAGTAGAAAGGGTAGAGGCTGCTCTATCTAGTTATACCAAAGTGACAAGTAGTACGTAATGATACAAATATGTATCACTAGCAATGTCAACACCACAAGGAATTCCTAGTTGTCTTCCATGGGATATTCTACAACTACTATGCATAGGATATCACTGCATAGCGCGTATTAGACTTCTCAACAAACACTATTATGGTGCAACTAAACAGCTCTTTGAGAAATACAGACTTACACAACCAATCGCATACTCTGAAGTGCATAAATTAGCTACAACAATAGACACTATTCTTGGTATACGTAATAATTATGGCATACAAGCGTGTGATAACAATTGGAGACATGAGCTTGACGATAATAGGAGAATAGCACATAAGTTGAGGAGGTTAGACTTGGAACCAAGCACGGATGGTTGTCACTCTCGTTGTAGATGGTCTTGTGATGAAAGTGAAGGTGTCTCTGGTAATTTTGATACGTATTCTTTGGAAAATGCACTACATTACCGATATTCCTACTGTCAGCACCAATTCTGGACAGTATATATGTGGACATCGGCTTACTGCGATATTGCACGTCTTGACATTGGAACCATTAGCAAATATAACAAAGCTACTACTGGGTATCTGAGTGTAGATCCAGTTACTTTCCATGCAATTATGCGTATGAGAGGCGTAACACGCACACCCAAGAAGATAGCGAGGAAGAACAAGGCTCTCTACCTAAATTTGCGAAGGACATTTCGTTCTACCTAGAAGGTTATTACTATGTGACTAGCTGTGTGTTACGCGAATAGTGTAACACAACCAACTACCACTTAATATACCAAACAAGAAAGAATGGAAGGAGATGATGTACCAAAGCCAATCAGTGTTACTACCAAGAAGGCGTGTGCAAAGTGTTTGTCATTGAAGGATGAGATGTCGCACTGTGGCAAGTGCAAGAGAGTGTTCTACTGTGGGAAGAAGTGTCAGCAGGAAGATTGGAAGGAGCACAAGTTGCATTGTATTACCGAGTATGATCTCAGCAAACTAATCAAAGCAGAGTGTGATGGAGTTGTTGCTAATCCAGCATTCTCTGCACTGGTTGGTTGTGTTCGCAGGTACAACGCCGAGTTGAGCACATTGAAGGAGGATGAAAGAGGCTTTGGAAGACGCGTTGGCATCATGGTGGAGGTGAAGAAGGATATGAAGATTCCTGCGCAGATGGCTGCTAAGATGAGCGGGGTTGGTGAGGGTAACCCAAACCTGAATGCCTACCAGTGTCTCGTGGGTGACATCCACATGGATGATTTCGACGAGAAGGGCACGCCAAATTGGGAGGTTATGTTCACTCCAAGTAGAGGTGAAGTTGGTGTTAGGTTGACAGTAACAGACATGGAGCCTGTGGACAATAGTCTGTACAATGAATACCATCAACGCGGAATTCTAGATGGTGAGACTCCTGTTGTGTTATTTGCGAATGGGGAGTTGATGCCCGTGCAAGAGGGAGCAAAACCCTATCCATTCCCTTCTTCTGAGGATAGCGGATCTGTACCACAACAGCCAGATTGGAGCGATGCAGTGCGAGAAGAGGATGAGGAGCGAGAAATGACCAAGGATGAGATGAATGAACATGCAAGTAAATACTGGGAAAGTATGCAGCTAAAACCAACCCAATTGCAAGGAGATGAATCATTCTGGTCGTTTTGTAAGCTACACTTTGAGAAGATTACGAGAATGATGCAAGAGGGAGATGCAGAAGCTGTCTTCTTGTTTAGTAGCATGGTTTCTCGTGGAGATACTGGCATGTTAGCTACCGACAGAAAAGCAGTGATGAAAGCCATTCTTCCCAAGCTACTAGTACCAGACATGGCCACTCTTGATGAGAAACGCACAGACATCAAGAGAGACTGTGAGAAGATGAGTTTGGAGCAATTCAAGACGTTGGTTGCCACTATGAGTAACCAGCTGCGAAACTATGACAGGTCTAATCCTGTTACCACAACTACCAATGCTACCAAAACAGAGTCTATTGTTCTACCACCTGTTACCGTAATGCCTGGAGGACAGAATGTAGAAGACGTTGTTGCGCTCAATAAGGATACAATTGAGTGCGGACTATCCAATGCCGCTTAGTATTACTATATTTGCTTCCGATTAGGAAGCAATATAGTAAGAAATCCCAGACCCATTGTGGGATCTGGGAAGTGTTTGGTTATTAGTATTCTACTAACTTTGCTGTTGGAGAAGCTTGCGGAATCTAGGAGGAAGTTTGAATTCTTCTGGGTTTACTACTATTCTTCTTCTACGTGGTTGTTGTGCTTGTTGTGCTTGTTGTGCTTGTTGCTTGGCAATTGCAGCTGTCTTGGCAGCACGAGGAGGACTCTTCCTTCTTTCTACTTGTTTCACCAACTCTGCTGGCTTCTTAGTTGGTGGCTTCTTGGGAAGTGGTACTGCTTTTTGTGCCTTACGTTGCTTAGTAGTTGGCTTGGGAAGTGGCTTAGCAGCTTCTGCTATGATTGCTCTTCTTGATTTGGGAGATGGACTCTTCCTACTTGCTTGTTTAGCGCCGGGTTGTTTGGGCTTTGGAGGAGATGGGGCTCTTGGTGGTTCAATAGGTTGTTGCTTAAGAGGCGACTTTGGACGTCTAAGAACTGGCTTACTCGAAGTCCTAATGACAAGAGATTCTTCTCCTGGTGTTTGTAGACCGCATTGGATACCCTGTCTTTGTTCTTTGGGTACTCTTGTTATTGGTACTGATAGGCCATCCTTGTAATATGTCTTGGTTGTACCAGCAGTCTCTTGTGTTTCTACGCATGCATACCTATGAGGCTTACCATCCTTGTCTCTTATCAAGTAGGAGGGTGCAGTACACGGTATTTCCTTCAATTCTGTTGCAGATAGTTTAGTAGGATCAATAATTTGTCCATCCTTTTGGTAGTGTTTTGCTCTTCCCGCTTTCACACAGGTTGTCATTATATGGTAGTTTATTAGTATGATATGCCTAACAAGCAATGACTTATATGTCCAATGATACATATATCAATAGATCAATATTCCAAGCTGATTTGCGCGCTATTGGTATAATACATCAATGCAATACTACAGACACTACAATATCAAGAAATGGGCAAACAAAAGACCATTAATGTTGTAGTGATTACTCCTACAACTACTCACAATATTGTGCTGCCAAGGAAGGGTGGATTTGTGAATAATCTGCTAATGTTTGAGGAGCTACAAAACTACGCAATCTTGTATGATGGTGGTTGTTTGGAAGAGAAGAAGACTGTACAATGGATGGCTATCCCAGATGGCGCCACTGTGTATGCTGTGACTTGGGAGGGTGTTACTGGCGAACAGAGATTGCGTGGACATATTAGAAGTTGTGGAATGGATCCAAACAAATTCACGTATTCTGGGGAAGATTCGGATGATGAGACTGTTGATAATGCTTCTTATAGGAAGAATTTGGTGTAAGTAGGTATTAGTAGTATTAATAGACACTCTACTCATAATGGAGTAGAATGTAATATGAATTACCTACCAGAAGGTCTCATGAGTAGCTTCCTACCTGCCTTCCCAGTTATGTTCATAGTGGTTTGGTTTTGACGACGCATAATATGCTTGTTTGGTGGTCTTGGGAGTGGAGTAGTGCGTTGTATTACTATTCCGATTCTTTCTGACTTGATAAGATGTCTATATTTGATAGTTCTTACCTTCTCTGCTGCAAATTCGGTGAGTGTTACGAGACCTTGTGTTGGTTCTTTCTTCCAATCGCCGTTGTGTGCTTCATAGACTAATTTGGCAAGCTTAGTAGCATCCAAATTAGAGTATAATTGTTGTAATACATTTCTCCTAGATTGGAGCATGTTGCTGAGGATAAGATTACCAACACATATGATATGTTCCTCAGAATACCAGTCATAACTTTGCTTGATTTTGTGTCTGCATATTTGGCAGGTGCAGGTTGGTGCTGGCTCTACTCTTAGTGGGTAGTTGCCCATGTTTATTGAATATCTAATCATTATCTATGGTCATATATGGTATTAATATGTTGGTCACTCGGCTATGAGTATAGCCGAGTGTATTCTATGTGTTAGGAATAGGCTTAACGGTATTTGAATGAGTCATTCTTAGCAGCACGGTCAGAAACCTTCTTGTCACTAGCCTGGATAGTGGACTTGTCCTTAGACTTCCTGTTCTTCTTGCCCTTAGGCTCGTTGGGACTGGAGGAGAGGGCTGCTTCTGCTGCAGACTGAGGTGGGCAACACGAAGTATCTATACAATTGCCACCACAATCGCGATAGCCTTTACCATCACATTTGCCAGCACAGTCACGTACCTTGCATGGAGTGTTTGTGTTTCCTCCACAGCATGTTCCTGCACAATCAACAGTAGCTTTGCCACAGCAGACACCGTTACAGTCAGGAGTGCCAGTGCCTCCACATACACCCTTGCAATCAAAGAACTTGGGAGGAGTGTTGGGATCACAGTCGCCAGAACAGTCGGGAACTCGGCATACCTTGCCTGTTGTACCGCCACAGCATATTCCAGCGCAGTCAAGGGTGGCCGTTCCGTTGCAGACACCATTGCAGTCAAGCTGCGAAGTACCGCCACACACACCTGCACAATCCTTGGGAGCACAAGTCTTGCCAGTTGTACCAGCACAACAAACTCCATCACAACCCTGCACAGCAGTACCACCGCACACTCCTGCACAATCTGGAGCAGATGAAGGCTTGCAACGATTGCCTGTCTTGCAAATAGTATCATTTCCATCTGCGGTGTCGCTCTTGTCGTTCACCATCCATGTCAGAGTCTTGGTGCAATCGAAGGGAGTGGTGAAAACATTGGATTGTGTGCCAGGCTGGAAGATGGCAGGTTGGCCTTGATTGGGAGCACCACTTGTGAACTTGTCCTTGTCGCCAGTGACAGATACAGGTGCCTGACAAGTGGAAGTGTATCCCCAGTGTGCAACACAGTGAGTGGCATCAATCTTGTCAATACAATTCACCACTGGAGTAACATTGCAATTGTTGCAGGGTGGAGGTGGAGAGCGAGAGTTGCTACGACTCTTGGGTGGAGGCGGAGGTGGTCCTCCCTTGTCCTTCTTATCCCTGGGCTTGTCTGAGAGCTTGTCCTTCTTGTCTGTGGGCTTAGACTTGGACTTGTCTTGACGAGTCTTGGAACGACCCCTTGACTTGTGGGTTGATGTTTGGCTAGGCATGTTGGGTTGTTGGTGGGCGGATGTTTACACCATGCGCGTAAGTGCTAATGATGTCGCCCACAGTTCAACATGTACCCAGCGACACATGTTGAACCATACTATACAAATAAGCCTACTCATCTACTGCTCTAATAGTACATATATAACCCATTTCAAACATGTCTGTTTTCGTTGCTTGTGGTGCTCTAGAAACAGAGAATCCTACATTAGTTGGTTTGACACATTCACTACAGTAATGTTCGTGGATATTACATTGCAATCTAGCTGGACAATGCTCATATTTAACCATTGATAGTTGCAGATTGTGCTTGGCATGTCCATCAGCACTCTCTTCATTACTCAGCGATGGAATATGAACACAATATGCGTGTCTTATTCTACTACCAATAGTAACAGAGTCGCCAAATTCATCAATACCACTCTTATTTAATGCATGTGGAGGTGGTGGAATTCTGGGTTGTTTGACTGGTAGAGTTTCATCTACCACTTTGCACAGAATCGTACCTGGTAAGTATATTCTGCCACCAGGACTTATATAGCGCAGATAGTTGTCATGTTCGCTATGTAATTCGCTAGTTGGTGGTTGGAAACCTCTTGGCATGATAATAGCAACTGGCATAGTTGAGAATGGGATATTGTATAGTTGTTTGGCCCATTCTAGCTTCACTATTACGTTGTCTCCTGGCTTGATCATTGTGTAGTTATTGTAGGTATTGATATGGTATTGAGAGTGCCCTAGTTTAGTATAAGAATGATTTGTTATGATAGTGAATGTGGTAGGATAAACTCACTCAATGGCAGAAGATAGAATGTATATTAGTTAATACAGATTATAATCTGTATTATTAGATCTCTTGAGCTTAGGCATCTATGTTGTCTTCCTATTGAGATATTCTGCAATTATTTTCTGTCTTTCTTCGCGAAAAGGAGATTCAATTAGTGGTCCGGTTGTAGTATCGTGATCTTCCAATGTGGCTAGATATTCTGTGATTCTTTGTTTGATCTTACTAATACGAACAGTATATGGAATACGGAGAAGATTTACATTATTCTTAGAACACCATTTATCCTTCTCTTCGTCTCGTTGTATCATTTCGTAGAATTCTTCCTCTATTTGTTTTTTACTAATTCCCTTCCTACTAATTATCCTATAATGATGACTTCCATCATATTCAATTACAAGTCGTAAGGTTGGTATATAATAATCGAACCTTAGCATCCAATCAGACCTTGGGTTAATAAGAGTACTGAACGTTTTCTCTCTATTATATCCAATATCTATTATTAAGATATACTTCAACCATTGCATCTCCAGTAGATCTTCTACATAGGGGACACCATCCTCCAACCTCAGGGATTGCGCGAATTTCTTCTAATTTGCCATCGTGTGACTTACATTCTATTATAACTAGTTTGTGCTTATCAGTGGTGGACTTCTTTTGCTTCTTTCTGGTAACCAGTATCTTCAATTGTATTGGAAATTCGTGTTCTGTTTCTATAGCATCCCAGATTCCATCTTCTAGAGGAGTTAGTTTGGCATTGGGTGTTGCTTCAACTCTCTTACCATCTACTGTAGTTATTTTTCTTCTTCCGTCTAGTCTGAGAGAACAGCCAGACCAACCAGTCAATGCTCCTGCAATAAGACTACGTTTCTTATCATATACATCATTCCTATCATCTATTTGTACATTCATTATGGATAGACGAGGAATTAGATGCGAAGTACCTGTGTTAACTATTCCAAGTTCGTTACAGAATCGCTCTACTACTTCCCATTTTCTAGCATAATTGAGAGGCAAATCATCTGCTGCTATTTTACCTTCTCTAAGTAGTTTCTCGTATCTTAGAGCAATTAAATGCCTGCGATGCGCCTTGTTGTCCCACATACTGTAAAGTTTCTCTGCTAATGATGAATTTCTCTTAACAAAGTGGTGGAATAGCCAAATGTCCACTTGTTTTACTTCTGCAGCAGTTGCTCTTCCACATTCAACAGTAATTGCAAGCTTCTTGCCTTCTTCGTGAGTTATTTTGGTTATGTTTTTGTATGATGTCATGTTGGTTGTACGACTTGGCTATGTTCTTAACCTTTATTGGAATAAGTCTGTGGCCACAGTTGGTGTAAGTTTGTGGCCAGTTGATGCTATTAATACGATCGACATTCACACACAAAGGTGACCAACAGATTAATAAACTGTACATCAGTCAAGGTATCTATGGCAAGCCCAGAATCTTCTAACTCTCGCAGTAACTATTGGCGAGACTATTCTAAGCGTCGTTACGAGAAAAATGCTGATAGAATTAGCTTACAAGCGGCAATTCGTTATTACAAGAAAAAGAAAGAGCAAGGATTGGATTGGATACCTAGACCGCGCTCCAAATTGTATATCTATTGTCAACAATATGGACTTAATATTGAAGCTATAGTAGAGGGAACACAACAACTTGTTGAAGTATAGGCTATTATCGACATTTGTAATCTCTACGAAGTTTCATGCGCTGGCGTGATTCAATAGCAAATAGATGATCTCTAATATAAATTATAATATAATTACTCGTAATGTACTATCAACTAATCTACATGGTTACTAACAACCATGTAACAACTCTATAGAGTATTCTACATCTTCTTAGCATCATCAAACTCTAGCTTTGCCTGTCGAATGAGATGCATTCCAAGGTTATCTGTCCACGTAATTCTGACAGTCTGTCCAATGAGCGGTTGCACAGTAACAGGTGGTAGAACAATTCTATGATAATACACTACTCTTTCATCTTCTATTCTTGGCCCAGTAGATTCCTCTCTGTTCATTGTGCCTTTGATTGTGTACTATATGCACACAATCCTAATCATACTATCTTAGTAGCAAGACAAATCCAATCGAATGTAGGTTAAATCACCATTATCCAGTGTTACAGAATAGCTGAGTCTCTTCTCTGCCAAAGCATCCAACAACCTCTTCTTGACATATGGAGACCCATCTACTCGCACCTCCACAGTAACAACTAGTATTTGGTTGGGTTCTGGTTGCTCTGCAATTTCATGGACAATACCAATCCAATATCTTTGGTTGTGTGTTGCAAGTTGCTCATTCATCAATCGCTGTAATTCCTCCATTCTATCATGTCCCATTCTAGTAAGAGGTTCTCTCATACGTTGCTTGGATGATTTGTCTTCTTCTGCATCATTCCACCTCATGTTGAAGCTATGAAGTTGTGTAGGAATGTCACTGCGTGTTTGGTAGCACATCTTTGTTGAAGACACCTTGATAGTGTCTCCAATACTGTCCTAGTTACTATCAGATGCTATCCAACAACCTTGGATCCATACAAATGCAAGAGGAACTGCCATTCATTACAATGTCTCATAATTCTACCTGTCTTTGGGTCAATAATAGATACATCTATACAATTTATTAGTGTGTTTTGTGTCCATAACATCTTCCTATGCTTCCAGTTTGGCTCTTCTGTTAAAAAGAGTCTATCTAATCCATCAATAGCCAACAATGTCTTGATATAGGGACGAAACCATACTAGTTTGACTTGCATGGGAGCTGCGTAAGTACCAGGAGCTACTCCACTTCCCAATTTGGTGTACTTATTACCTACAACCATGCATCTATGCAGAGGAATTGTACATCTGTTTGGACTAGTCCATTCTTTGTTGTCTCGCATGCGACTCCTAACAAGAAGACTACCACGGTTTGCCAATAACAACCGGCTATTAGTAGTGGTAGGTTCAACAGCGATTTGTGTTAACTTCAGACTCTTGGCATACCATGCCATTCTTGTGCGTTTGTTAGTGTGTTATGTATTGAATATAGTTCACTTCTTACCATTGGTATACCATTACTAACAGTATACCAAAGATAATAGGAATAGTATGCTACTAGTTATAGCATACTACTAGAACAGGCTATTCTATGGCATCAACAGATCTAGAACTAATTCTGCTACGAGGTGTACCATCTTCTGAATACACGTGTTCAAAACGGAATGGTCCATACATGTTAATAGCTCCTACAATATGTTTTATTCTACTTGGAGAATGGAGCACTATTAATGTATAACCCTGTTCTGTCTTGGCATTCACAATCCAACAGTTATTATACTCTAGTTCTTTGCTATTATACTCCTCCAATGAGAGTTGTGTATCGTGGAGTTCACCTTCTGGATATCTCCACAATTGTAGATCACTTGTGTAGGTTGTTGTGTTAGTATCCATGTCAGATGCAAGAATAGTGGTAACACCAGTATACTTTCTTGCTATTTTATCTATCATTAGAGCCGCAGAAATATGGAAACATGTTGCTAATACACAGCACAGAAGACTGCCATCATCGTTGGTAGTTGCTACTACATATTTGTATCTTTGTGTTAGGATAGTTGGGTGTATTGTTGTCATTATTTATTAGCATTAGTATACTATAATGAGTGCGTATTAGAATGTCCCTAGACTGGGATAACCACCACAGACTACTGACTTTCTTAGTATGTAGTTACTAGGATTATACACCGCACAGAGCAGATGCTATTCTGCGAGTCACAACCCACTGCGCCTCATCTTCTTCATCAACAGGAGGATGTTATTAGTGGTAAGAGTCGCCAAGTAGATGACAACATTCGCGTGCAACTAGGAGTGTGTGAGAATACTCAACACACTTCTGTTGAAGAGAATGCCAAGCCATTTCCTACTGCGATTGTTACTCTTGAGCAATGTAGTAATAGTAGAGTAGAACCAACACACAAACAACAAAACGCAAAACAACTTATTGTTATTGAGGAGAACGCCGAAGCAATGTCATTCGAGATCAAGGGAGTAAGCAGGAGCGATTTGAATCGCCTCCGACGCGCCCTACTCTCTGATGTCAGCACAATGGCAGTTGATTTCCTTGGTATTGAGACAAACACATCTGGTATGTTTGATGAAGTGTTAGCTTATCGTGTTAGTCTTATTCCACTCACATCTGATAGTGTCGCCATTTACAACATGGCAAACGATTGTCGTTGTGAAGGAGTGTGTCCAATGTGTTCTACACAACTACACTTGGATACTGGCGTGGTCAAGAAGAGAACTGTTGTTACTTCTAGTATGTTGCGGTGTCAAGATGGCAGTGTTAGTGTCGCAGATGGGAATCAAGTCATTGCTACTCTCTATCGAGGTGCACAGTTGAAATTCTCTGCCTATGCGAAGAGAGGAACAGGCAAGATGCATGCCAAGTGGTCTGCTGTGACTGTTGTTGGGCATATTGGTGAAGAAGGTCTTTTCTTTGAGAGCAATGGAGTTCTTCATCCAAGAGACATTCTTAGTAGTGCAATGCAAGCAATTGGCAAGTCCTGGTCTGTGTCACTATGCTAGCTGCGTTAACTGCGTTAACTGCGTTAACTACGCTAGCGATACTAACATGTCATCGAATTTGCGATGACATGTCCTCATATTAGTATGATTAAGAAGGACGTTGTTGTAGCCTCTTCCTAATCAACATCAGAATGTCTCCAATCTGGTCCACAAATCCATCCAATTCTTGCTGGTCTCCAATCTCACTGGCACCATCAGAGAAAGTATTGGTAATGTCTCGATGCATTGCATACCACGGTTCCAGGATTTGTATGTCTTCTGTGACAAGCGCGTTGATAGCAACATACAAGAATTGGAGTAGAGTAGTATACCACGTTGGAGTCTTGTTGTATTGTTCAAGAATAGCCATATATTGTGCCTCCAAATCAACAAGAGTATGTGCAACGGCATAGTTACGATCATCAACGGCACATTGTCTACTCTGATATGCACTCCTAGTAGCAAGCAAATCGCTAAAAACCGCTCTATTATGGAGTTCGAAGGCTTCATCTGGTGTTACTAGTATTAGTGGTGTGCTTGAGCTATACACAACATCACCATTTGGCTTTCTTCTTAGATCGATGAAGAGAGACAGTTCATAGTCGCTCCCTTTTGGCTTGAGAAACCTAACTTCATAACCCTCATCTTTCCCTCTAAGTGTTATGACAGCAGTTGGAGAATGTCTCAGTAGGATGGGAGCACGTAATTCATCCTTGTTGAGTGGTATTTTGCACTGTTTTGTTCTCTTGCTGCCACTTGGACCAATGAAGAGAGTTGTGTAGTCTGTCATTTGTTTGTTAGTTTATAAGTATCGGCTTTAGTGAATGTGGTAATGAGTATGTAGTCACTGTTTCAAAGTGGCAGACACAGCTCGTAAACAACCAACAAATGGGTGCCGTGAGTAGCACAATACAGACTAATAACCAAACAGTATTGAACAGTATCTCACAAACAGCCACTGCCAATTGCTCTGCTACTTGCAACCAAACACAGACTGGAAACACTGTGTTCATCACAGGCAGCAATGTTGGCAATATCCAATTCAACCAAGAGTGTACTGTTGATGCAAAATGCCAGATAGATCAGTCTGTTGAAGCAGCTGCTACCGCAGTACTTGACTCAAAGCAAAAAGGTACAGCTAAGCCTGGCATGTTCCTTGGCCTTGCACAAGCCAATACCAATATACAGTTGAGCAAGCAGGACATCAAGAACATTATTACTACCAAGATTGACTCTACTTGCGACAATGGTTCAACCCAGGTGCAATCTGCCAATCTCATCTATGTGCAGAACTCCACAACCAAAGACATTGGTTTCAACCAAAACAGCAATGTTACAAGCCAGTGTGTTATTACTAACATCGCAAAGGGCACAGCGGAGGCAACAGCAACGAATGACCAATTTGCACAGGCTGGTGGATTTGGTGGTGCACTAATTGGTGGTATCATCCTACTCATTGTTATCATCATAGTTGTTATTGCTTTGGTTGCTGCTAACAAGAAGAAGAAGGACGCAGCGGCTGGTGGAGCGCCTGGTGGTAAACCGGGTGGACCACCCGGTGGTATTACTCCCGGTCCTCCTCCGCTAATGGCTCTTCAAGCAGCACAAGGAATGTCGAAATAGACAAATCTTCATTCATTTCGTATTCCATATATGGGATATGAATAGTAGCAACAATACAACAACTATTAACACATATGGATACACCAAATAGATCATCGAGTAAGCCACCACTGCTGCTGCAACTCCAGGTCCTATTCCGGTTAGGTTGCCGCTGGTGCTTTGGCAACTAAGTAAAAATAGGATGATGGATGTATAGTATGCTGTAATATGCAATGTAGTTACCGCCGTTCCAAAGTGGCACCCAGGACTAGTAAACAACTAGACATGGGTGCCGTAAGTAGTACAATACAAAGTAACAATCAAACTGTATTGAACAGTATTTCACAGACAGCCTCTGCTAATTGTTCTGCTACCTGTAACCAAACACAGACTGGGAACACCGTGTTCATCACTGGTAGCAATGTTGGCAATATCCAATTCAACCAAGAATGCACCGTTGATGCAAAATGCCAGATAGATCAATCTATTGAGGCTGCTGCTACCGCAGTACTTGACTCAAAACAGTCTGCTAGTGCCAAACCTGGCTTCTTCCTTGGTCTTGCACAAGCCAATACTAATGTGCAATTGAGCAAGCAAGACATCAAGAACATTATCCAGACCAAAATTGACTCTACATGTGATAATGGTTCAACGCAAGTACAATCTGCTAATCTCATCTACGTACAGAATTCTACTACTAAGGATATCGGTTTCAACCAAAACAGCAATGTTACAAGCCAGTGTGTTATTACTAACATCGCAAAGGGTACAGCAGAAGCAACAGCAAAGAATGATCAATTCGCACAAGCCGGTGGACTTGGTGGTGGGTTGATAGCTGCTATCATTCTAATAATTGTTATCATTATAGTTGTTGTTGCATTGGTTGCTGCTAACAAGAAGAAGAAGGAAGGAGAGGGTGGAGCGCCTGGTGGTAAGCCTGGTGGTCCACCTGGAGGAATTACACCCGGTCCTCCTCCAATGATGGCTCTTCAAGCAATGCAAAAATAGTCACACTTCATCCTATTCGTATCTCATAATATGGGGATACGAACACTAATTCACAACCAACTATAAACACATATGGATAAGCCCAGCAAACCAAGAAGTCCTACAAGGGGCTTCACTATTGGCATCATAGTATTGGCCATTATCCTGCTAGTATTGATCGGAGTATTAGTGTATGTTATGACCAGAAGGAGTGGAGGAAGCAGTGGTAGTGTTGGTAGTACGTGTACTAGTGATGCTAATTGTGCAGCTCCATTAGTATGCGATGCGACTGCGAAGACTTGTAGGAGGAAACCAGGAGATGTTTGTACGGAGAGTAGCAATTGTGTGACTGGGACAGCATGCAGTGGTGGCAAATGTTTGGGCGCATATGATGCACCCTGTACTCAAGACAATGAATGCGCATCTCCAGGTGCCTGTGTTGGCAATGAAGGTACTACTTGCAGCACAGTGCAGAAAATATGCAAGAATGGAGTAAATGATTGTTTGATGCCTGGATTAACAAGCAGCCAAGTTGCGTGTACAAAGGTAATAGGGTCGGCGCTTCCTGATAAGACTGGAGCATGTGCACTGTTAAGCTGTGTTGCAGGTGCATCATGTATTGGAAATTCTGGTAACCAACGATGCGTATTTCCAGATGGTTCATTAGCTTGTAATGCTGATAACGAATGTCTTGATGGAGCAACTTGCAATCTAGCTACACATCGTTGCGAAGTGCCATTGTGTGGATTATTAACAGGAATGCAGTGCAGTGTTATTGAGGATTGTAAACTAGGAAATGTATGTGATATATTTCTTGACAAACCAGAATGTAGACTCTCATCTGGTAGTGTTTGTAGCAAGGATAGTGAGTGTGTGAAGGATGCTACTTGTAAGAGCGGCAAGTGTACTAACAGAAAATGCGGAAAGAATGGAGATTGCTTCAGTGATGAGGTGTGTGCTTTCAAACAATGTGTTCCAAAGGTATGTCTAGTAGATAGTGATTGCATTGACAAGTATATGCTGGGAGCTGGCTGGAAATGTGAGCATGGTACTGATGTTAATGTAAGAACATGCGTATCCAGCGGTTATGATTGTCCCAATCAATGTATCGCTAACACGCAAATATGTAATGGGAAGATTTGCACTAGTCCAATTGGAGATGGATGTGGAACAGATGCAGATTGTACTAGCGGTGTCTGTGATCAGGCAACGAGTGAATGTATTGCCAAAACATGCGCCACAACAGAAGATTGTACAACACAATATCCAGCCTGCAACCCTCAGAAGAAGTGTGTTGCGTGCTTTGGTAACAGTAGCTGTCCTCCCGCTCGTCCCAACTGCCAACTAGATGGTACTTGTACTGTTTAAGCTACTTGTTAAATTGGTAGTAGCTATGACAGTAATATAAACGCATGTAGTAGTGGTATTATTAACACCACTACTTATTATAAACACCACTATTATTAATGGGAGATATCGAAGTATTGTTACTCTTTGTCTGGACAAGAGAAGATGAATGGAGTAGTGAACTAGCCAATGATTGCAGAGTAGACAAGCCAAAGGTTGCACTTAGAAGTGTTTGTGCAGACAGCACAGAAGCCAGAAGCTTATTGGCAAGTGGTACACCAAGAGTGGATGAAATTCCTGCCTTGGTGATGGTAGAGAAGACTGGTGCTAATCAAAGGACCAGTGTTGTGTATGGTCAAGAGGCTATCATCGCTCTATTAATACCACTTGGAATACGCGTGTAGTTATATGGACTCTTGTTGGTATTCGGTAACAGTAAGTACAGGAATGTAATATTACCCGTCGTTACGCTTACCTCGTTGTTGGCTGTTGCGTAATTCATGCTTTGGTTCAAGGTTACTCAGTAGAATAGTAGGAATGTATGTACAAATATACATACATTGATAGTAATACAACAAATCACTGCAATAGTTACTGCTTCTTTGTGCGAGCAGCTAGTAGTGCATCATTTTGCTGCTTATTGTTCTGTTTCTTCGTCTCAATATCGCGTTGTATCTTCTCCAATTCAATCTCTTTGATTTGTGTGGCAATTTGGAGCCTAACAGTGTGAGCATTAGCAATGTTTTCCTCTTCAGCCTTCTTCAGGAGTGCCTTGCCTAATCTTTCTGTTTCCTTGTAACATTGTGCCTCAAATTCCTCCATAGTAACCGAACCATCGTATACTACATTGGCTAGAGGCAATTCTCCACCGTTAGTAAGTTGTGGTGGACCTGGTGGCTGAATAGGAGTATCGGGAATGACAATAGTGGTTGAAGGCTTGGAAGGAGATAGTGTAATATTAGTATCAGAAATATTACTCAAATCCACCCGCATTCTGCTAGCTTCGGCTTGTGGTGAAGAATTGAGCTTTTCTACTATTTTCTGTACAATTTGCAATGCAGATGGCGGTTGATTAGATGTGCTACTAGGACCGTCATCTACATGCGTCCTACCAGCTTCATCAACTACTGGTGGAAATTTGGGTTTTTCTGTGGCCTTTGGTGCAGATGGTTGCATGTTTGGTGCAGATGGTTGCATGTTTGGTGCAGATGGTGTATTGGGTAGTGTATTACTCATTACTCTTTTGGCTTGTCGTGTCTCATCACCATTTTGCTTTCTCTTGTGAACACACTTAATCACGACATCTCCACTCCATGTGAAGATATTCCCAACATATAGCATGACTTTGAGACAGGAGTTGAATGTGGTAGAAGTAGTGTTGATTATAACATTGGGATAGAACACGCATTTGTTGGGAATATCCTTAGTTAGTTTGACAGTTTGTGATGCTTCCAGGCCATCCCAATACTGTTCGAATGATGCTGTGTATTCTCCAGATTCCAGTGGCTTGTCACGCGAAATTACAAACTTGCCTAACGAGATTCCGTCACGAACTTCAGCATAAGATAGAGTTGTGGGTATTGAGTAGGACATTGACTTGATGGGTATGAGTGATGGGTATGGGTGTTTGCGATATACCCCTCAACATCCACTGCGAAGTGTCAGTAAGTATAAACAACTCCTCGAGAATGGAAGCGATTCCTACCACTAAGTCAATGTCTAGTAACACCCCTAGTAACCCTACCACAACCAGACACAAAGGTATGTTTTATGATAAGAATGGCAGTCTAAACACTACCAGTGTAATTGTTACCCTAATTATTAGCGTAATTGTTGGTTACATCATTGTGCAATTAGCGATGATTGGTGCTATCTTTGCAATTGTAGGTTCGATACTTGCTGGTGCGAACCCATGGTGTGGAATCATATTGGGCTTGTTAGTTGTTATTGTTGTTGTCTTGGGTGTTATGTGGCTAATAAGACGATTTGTTGGTGGAACTCTTGGCAGATTGGCTGCTAATACTGTTGGCGCTACTGCAGTCATTGCAGTCTTGTTCCAGCTGATTAACAACAGTATGAAGAAGAAGATTTCTAGCCCATTTGTGTCTGTAACTTAACTACCACTATTTAGTGTATGTACTAGTATTTTGCTAGCCAATGTATGCATAGGAACCAACAAGAATCTACTAAGACAGATAAGAATATGCATAGTAATATACTATGCATATATTACTACACAAATGATAAGTGACATGTTGTCGTGTAAAAGAACAGGTTAGAAATGGATGAATCTAAGCTTCTATTAATGAAGACACGTATGGAACTATCATACTACATGCTTCGTATTATTGCGCTCATTGGAGTTGGAACACTGCTTGGCATTCTTATAGCCTTCCCAGTAGGATATCTATGGGTGAATATTGGATGGATATTCTTTATACTCAAACTAGGATTTATGGAGTCAATAATAATTAGTCTATTCATTAGTATCTTGTGTGGAGTGCTCGTATTGAACCTAATAAGAGACAGAATTGGTGGACAAGCAGGAGTTATTATCAATATTGTTGCGATAACTTGTATGGCTACAATTGGCTGTCTTGAAGTTGGACATGTTAAGTATTGTGATACTTATTATAAGTATAGGAGAGCTTAGAGTGTTATGTAGTATACTCATCGCACATAGTAGATAATACTATGTACTATTATACATATAAGTATACTACGCATAAGAATGTCGTAGTAAAGGTGGTTGATATTGCATAATACACAACAAACATGACTATGAGTAAGCCAGAGGTGTTTGGCAGGCACTTTTGGAAGGTAATTCATTCAATGGCTAGTGTGGCAAGGACCAATTTACAACGAAAAGAGTTTAAGAGATTTGTGGAGATTACTATTCCGCTACTATTACCCTGCGAAGCCTGTAGGGAGCATTGGAAACTCAATCTCCGTAGTAAGTATTTGATTGAGCATTATATGGGTAGTAACGAACAATTGCTTTTATTTTCATTTCTTAAGCACCAACAAGTATCAGATATGCTTGGAAAGCCTTCAGAACATACTCCTAGCTACAACGAGATCAAGAGACTATACTTACCAGATCCAGGACAGATTGTATGCGAGACAATATGCCATATTGATGCCGACCATCCTCCATCACTTCACAAGATTATTAAGAAGACTTCAGCATCTAGACGCAAACCCGTATTCAAGTATCGCTAACACTACTAATCACAGAATTATAGCTCTACTGAAGTTAGAGCTATACATGATATAATATCAAACGGCCTGAGATGACTGACAAAGAAAGAAATTGTAAATATTATGAAAGTCTTACTCCAGAACGGAAAGAAAGACGATTTATGCATACAGCACGCCATTATTATCTCAGCAAGGGTACAATACCGGCAGAGCACACATCTTTGGGTCGATATTGCATAAAACACGGACTTGACATAGTCAAAGTTATGAATGGCGAACAAAAGTTATAGACATAACCAGACTAAGGACACCATGTTGGGATTATAAACTGTAATCCCATCATGAACGACCATCAACAATTATATCATCTTGAGGTATTGGACGCTATCGAAGCCAAAAATGGAAGATATGTATCTGGTACATACACAAACAACCGCTCTGAATATGTAGTTGTATGTAGACGTACTGGAAATCCATGGCGAGCATTTCTAGCATGTAATATCATACACGGAAAGTATGGTTGTTCATGCTGTATACATTTGCGTAGTGAAGAACATATAAATACGATTGCATCTAAGTTTGGAGCAAAATGTCTAAACGAAGGACCTAAGTTCACTAGTGACATTCTTCAGTGGGAAGCTAAATGTGGTCATATTATCAAAGAATCTCTAGCAGAAGTTACAACAAGAGGTCTTCATTGTGGAATATGTCGTATTCACAAGCATCCAGTCGAAAACTTCAACAAACTTGCGAGAGAAAAGGGCTGGACGTGTCTCGAAGTTGTCGAAGAAAGAAATATGGGTTATTGGAAATGTAATACATGCAACTACGAATGGAAGCAATTATATGCAGAAGCTGCACGCCATGAGAAATGTTTGCAGTGCAAGCGTGTTACTATGAGACACACTCTAGAACATGTTAAGGAGGCTGGTGATAAACAAGGGTTCATTTGTCTCAGCGCATCCTATGCACGTAATGATGAACCACTTCATTGGCAATGTAAGAAGAATCCTGAGCATATGTTTGATGGTACTTATGCTAGTATTGTAGATAGATTAGTAAGATGTCCTCGTTGTAGAGAATCGAGAGGCGCGAGACAAGCAAGATTGTATCTAGAAGAAATAGGACTAGAATTCGAAGGAGAATACAGTCTTAAGAAATTGGGATTCCCCATTGCTGACCACCGCAATGCATTACGTTTTGATTTCTATCTTCCTACTGTTAGATTAGGCATTGAAATAGATGGACCACAACATGAACAATCAATGGAAATATATGGAGGAGAGAAGACGTTTCATACTACTATTCGCTGTGATGCGAAGAAAAATACATTCTGTAATAATGAGCGCGTTTCATTACTAAGAATACCATACGAAACGTTCAAGAAGAAGACATTCTTACCATTATTAGAAAAGGAATTAGGAAGAGTATTACTTCTTCTATTGGAAGCAGAGGAACTACCACATATTATTGTGGATAGATTCCACATAAGAAGACAAGAAATATTAGCAACATTGGTATAATAATGCCAAAATTCTACTATTTAGTAGTAGAATTACAACCTGTTACTCCCTGTCAATATACTTTGACACTACAACCAACCCAACACACAACAAGACCAACAATACAAGAGCGGTAGTAACAAGAGGATGCATATCTGGAGGACCTACAAATTCGCCCATTTGTTATTAGACAATACTTGGCGGCATGCTGTGCAGCTCCACCCTACTATACCGCTTAGAAGCGTAGTAGTCACACAATCCTCGTAATATTATACATGTTATTACGCCGCATAATAGACTAATGACTAGTATAGCACCGGGAAGTGTGTTCTCTTCCATTATTTGTTAGTATGTAGTAGACCACAAACGCATCGCTCAGCTAGCAAACAAGACTATGGTATATGCAATAAAGTGCCAGACAATGGGCCACCAAGACAGGAACCAGAATATGAAGAGACTAGTCAACATCATTGTATTAATCATTGTCATTATAGTCATTATTGTAGTTGCATGGCTTCTAGTATGCATCTATGGCAAGAAAGTAGCTGCAAAATTGTCTGGTAGTACCAAATCATCAAGTATTGTGACTACTAATTGTGGTAAGGGACAGCTTGGTAATCAAATCTATCAAGTGGCAGCTGCGATTGGTGTTGCCAATGCAAACAAGTGTGAATTCATTCTACCAGCAACAATTCGCGGTACTAATCTTGACAAGCTCTGTGTGTTAGAAGGTGTTGTTGTAGCTCCAATTAGACCACAAGTAACTGTCAAAGAAGAGAAGGAAGGCTATTTCTCACCGATTACAATTCCGGATGATGGAAGAGTGTATGACCTAGAAGGCTACTTCCAATCGCATTTGTATTCAGAAAGATGTCTAGAAACTATTCGCAAGGCACTTAAGCCTAAGAAAGAACATCTCATTAACGCACAAAACAAAGTAAAGCAATGTTTGGAATCAAATAGCATTGGATTGCATGTAAGAAGAGGAGATTATATGAAGGGAGAACAACTTCATCAATACACACATTGTACACCAGAATATTATAGGAACGCGGTTGACTACCTTCGTGGCAAACATGGTGACAAATGTGTTGTTATTGTCTGCTCTGATGATATTCAATGGTGTAAAGAGAATTTAGATATTTCAGAGCCAGTGGTGTTCGCGGAAACTGGGTCATTATACACCGACTTTGCAGTCTTGTACCAATGTCAGCACTCTGTCACTGCCAATTCTTCCTTCAGTGTTTGGGCGTCGCTTCTCAAGCCAGACAATGCTCTCAATGAGGTTACCATGTCAAATACTAACAAAGATGCAGTGAATAATGCACAGATGCCTAAGAAGAGTAGAATACAACATCACGATGTTGTTGCTCCACATCCATGGTATCAAGTGAAGGGTCCACTAGCACATCTCAACAGTGATGATATGTATCGTCCAGAGTGGATTATTTTCGATGCAAATGCTACTTCTGTGGCATTCAACTCTGCTAGATTACCACAAAGGTATGTTCATAAGCGTATTAACCTCTTGGCAGATTTGGCCGGTGAAAGAGTAGATGATCAAAGACCAACCACAGAACCAAAACAACAACAATTGTATGGAGAAGCTTTTGTTATTTCTCTTGATACAGCCAAGCCTAGATATGAATCTGCTCAGAATGTTCTAAGACGTGCAGGTATCACTTCTGTACACTTCACAGCAGTAGACAAACCATTTATTGCTAGTATGGGTGGAAGAAGTGGCTTGAAGAAAATGACATTGATTGAGGAGAATGACAAGGATCTGGACACAGAAGGTACGATTGGTTGTGGACTAAGCCACAATGCAGTGTGGGCATATGCATTTAGAAATGGTGCAGACAGAGTATCTGTCTTTGAAGATGATATTGCAAGCTATATTGGGCAAGAAGAACTGGATAGAAGAGTAGAAGTTGCAATGGGAGCAATGGATGAAGATTGGGATATTCTCTATCTTGGCAAGTGCATCGACAAATGCGAACAATACGTCAAGGTTTCTGATGGTTTGTATCGCACTAAGAGACCAATGTGTACTCACGCATACATTATTTCTGCCAGAGGAATGAGTAAAATGCTAACCAGAGCTTTGTACACTGGTGTAGACACACAAATCATTCATAATATTGAGGCAGGGTATCTTAAAGCCTATGTTATGCATCCGTCAATCTTCGTGCAGGATATAGTTTCATGGAGTTCCACTCTACGCAACTACAAGCTGCAGGTTGGTAACCAAAACGATTGCGAATACATTTCTTAACACAAAGAAGTACTCCTGTATCGTCAAGCTCCATATGGAGCTTGACAGTATCATTAACATTCGCGATGTTTTACACCTTATCACATACTATCTCATACAGTAGCCCAATCTAACCAACTGACAAAATAGTAATAGTACGTGCATAGTACACCAACCACTTCCGCACTACCCTAACTACACAACCACTCGCAATGACTACTACCACCGCAACAATCAGCATCAACATGCAAATGCCAGACCCCGTCAATCTGGCACTTTTGCACGCAGAGAATCCCACTGACTACGAAGTTGCCATTGAGCAGTCTCCTTCTTCTGTCCAATACCTCTACCAAATCTTTCTCACGACTCAGAACCAGCTCAACGAGCAGTTTTGGCAACAAATCTCCCAGCTCCCAAGCGAGGACCGCACCAAGTTTGCAGGCAACATGTTGGAGGAGGACGCATTCCACGATTTGCTTGCAGAGGAGGCAGAGAATGCAGTGGCAATGGTTGCTCTTGCTTCCTTCAACGAGTCTACACCTGCTCGCACATCTCCACCCATTGCTAGTGCCTAGTTTATGCTTCTAGCGAAGCATATAAACACAAAAATACAAAAACAACTCTGTTAATATGCGTACTTGCATACTAACTATACACTAGATGGTACACTAAGCTAATTCACGCAGCGGTTAATAGTAGTAACTAAACGAGCAATGGTGGATCGCCAGCCTCCCTTCTCAAGAAGTAGCCTATCAGAGAGGAGTACAAACACTTATTATGTACCACCTTCAACATCAAGAACAACTCCAGATCAGGAGCGTAGAAAAGCAATTGGATTTGTTGTAATTGCAGTAGTCATCACGGTAGTTATTGCAATCGTACTCTTTCTAGTTTATTTCTTCTTCTTGCGACCAAAGACAATTGTACCGGGTGGAATAGGTACTACTTGTTCTGCTACGCAAACATGTACAAGTGGTCTGGTTTGTAATGGAGGCAAATGTACATCAACAGCAGGTGGCAGCTGTTCTGATAATACGCAGTGCGTGTCTCCTTCTCAGTGTGTTGGTGGAATTTGTGTTAATAGTCTCAACCAAACATGCCAGAACTCTTTGCAATGTGGTAGTGGCTTAACTTGCTCAAATGGATTGTGTAAGAGTAATTCTGGTGGTGCTTGTGTGTCCGTTAGTGACTGTGCAAGTGGAGGAGTGTGTGAGAATGCTCAATGTGGCACAAAAGCAGGTAACAGCTGCACAAACAACACGCAATGTGGTAGTGGACTCTTGTGTGTTGGCAATGTTTGTAAGTTCAATTTGGGTACTCCTTGTAGTGCATCTCCCTCTCAATGTACTACTAACACCACTTGTGACACTTCTACTACACCTGGAGTGTGTAGAGTGCCTGTTGGTGGTGCTTGTGCTACAACCACAGAATGTATTGTCGGAGAAGTTTGTGAGTCTAATATTTGTGTTAACCTAACAGGAGGAGCTTGTACTACCGACAATGACTGCTCTCAAACTCCTACAACACTTTCCTGTGTCAACAAGAAGTGTGGAGACGTGGCATGCAGCAGTACCAGCCAATGTACCGCTAGGTTTGGCGCTGGATTTGATTGTCAAGGAGATTCCAAATGTTATTCCAACGGTACATGCTTGTTGATGACTGCGACAACATGCTCACAATTCCCAGATGCCGTTTGTCCAACAAATGCTCAAGGATATTGCAAGGGTACAGCAGGAGCAACATGCGCTTCTAATGTGGAGTGCCAATCCGGAACTTGTGACCAGACTGTTTCTCCTGCACTTTGTACTTAACCTATTCTTAACATATTAGCCACTTAATAGTGGCTAATAACATAATAATTAGCATAACTAGACGGATTCTTCTTCCTCTTCTTCTGGAACTGCTGTTGGAGGTTCTTCAGAAGAGTCTTCTACACCATAGGTTAGTGCCACAGATTCTTGTTCTTCTTCTTGTAGAATTGCTGGTTGTGGAGTTGATGGCTGCGTAGTTGATGGTTTCTCCATGACATATTCATTGGGAGGATGAAGAGGCGGAGAATAGATGACAAGAATACGCAACCAAGAATTCCTATCCGCAATGAAATCGTGGTCTGTTCCTGGCTCAACTTGTATAGTCTTCCCAGAATGAAGTGGTTCCCGATCATCTCCCATTCTAGCTAGACCCTTTCCATCAATGACAATGACTGTTTGTGATGTATCTTTATGCGATTCCATGCCAATATTCATATCTGGTTTCAGTGCTTTGGCAACAAATTGTGTCTGCTTACCAGTGTACAACACATTAGTGTATGCGTCATTGTTGACAACAGCATCGTGGAATAGGACAAAGGCCATTCTTGCTATACTACTTAATGTACGACAAGTCGTACTAATAAGTGTAGGAGCGCTATTTAGTATACAACCTTAGTAGGATGGGTAGTATAATAACACTACCCAACTATTACTACAACTCACAACAGCAAGCTTCACAATGAAGCTTGCGCTGTCCAGCAGTGTACTTGCTAAGTACACAAATAGCATACTACTCTACTATACGAATAGTATATGCTAATATAGCATTAATAATGCAACAAAGAATGAGTAGACAATGTTAGCGAATTCCTAGCAGTCTAGCAGCATCTTCTCTGGCAGGATCATTCCTAACACGGTCATCTTCTCGTTGTATGCCAAGTGCTTGGTATGTCTTGGCTAGCTTACTCTTTTCCTCAATAATTTCTAACATACGCTCTTCAATACTTCCAGTAACATGTAAATAGTAGCAGGTTACACTCTGATCTTGTCCGCTTCTCCATACGCGCATAACAGCCTGTTTCATACTACTTGAGTTCCAAGCATAGTCACAGAAGACAGCTGTTTGTCCTGCTTGGAGGTTGAGACCAACACCACCTATCTTGTAATTGAGAAGCATAACCCAGGGCTCATTCTCTTCAGTGAACTTCTTAACCATTGATTCCCTATCCTTTGTCTTCACACTTCCGTCCAGAACAAAGTGTGGTCTTCCAATTCTGTCTAGCAATTCGCTTACTAGATTGAGATAGCCGCTAAACTGGCTAAATACCACAACTTTTGCAGTAGGCAGTTCCTTCAATACCCCCATAAGAGAATTTGTCTTACTACTCTTCATTCCTGCGGTTCCCTCCTTGTCTGTTAGCCATTTTAGTAGCTTATTATTGTTGCTGGTATTTGTCCCAAGCTTCTCTATTGCGCTTGCATGCTTCTCACTCAATGTTACTAGGTATGGAGCAGCACAATACTGTCTTAGTCGTAGCATAACCTCAAGGACACAGTTGTATGTAACCTCTGGTATACCACGTTCTAACAGGTTATAGATGTCTCTAGCATGTGCCTCAACAAAGTTGTAGGCTTCTCGCTCTTCTGGAGATAATGATACATCAACGAAGAAGTCTGCACGTGGCGGTAGTGTGATACCAGCTTGTTTGTAGTCCATATTGAGGATGACCTTGTCTAGACCCAATGCCCTGAACCTATCTCCATCCCAGGCTCGCCTGGCTGGCACTGGAGTAATGCCAAGAAATATTAGTTGAGAGAGAACATCCTCCTCTTCATTCATGAGTGGAGTTCCTGTCAAACAAACGCGTTTGCTGGCCTTGAGCGCACAACATGCACGATATGTATCTGTTCCTGGGTTAGCAATCGTCTGTGATTCGTCTAGAACAATTCTAGTCCACTCCACAGCATACAAAACATCCACTCCTGTACATTCTTCTTGTATTTGAGGTGTCTGTTGTGGTTGATTTGGATTTGTTCTCTTTAGGAAGGCCTTGTGGGTAGTAACACAAGTAGGATACGCAGTTATGACTAATTCTACCTTCCTAACACTTTCTCGCGTTATTTTCTTGAGTTTGGTACCAAGATGTTCCCTATGTAATAGGATGACATTCTCAGTAACCCATTCCTCGCCCAAGAACTTGATCAGATCATTCTTCCAGCTATTCATTAGCGTCTTGCTGCACACTATGAGCGTTGGATTCCTCCCACGCTGTCTTGAGAGGACATGGATAAATGTGGTGCTTGTTTTCATCAGACCCATATCTGCAGCGATGATAGCACCACAAATACCCTTGTACACCTCGCTTTCACGCACATAAGTCCAGTCCAAAATCTCCTTCTGGTGACGCTTAATTACTAGCGGCTCAGGATTTGGCTTGTTTGGGGTTGGTTTGAAGCAATCTAACAATGGAACTCGTCTTAGTCCTAGGTGTTTTGTAGCGGCTGTCCTTACTCTTGTGTCACTACTTCTTAGTAGTTCAGTGTATTCCATGCTCAAAAGATCCGCCTTAGTTAGTTCTATTATATCCGCCATGATTGATGTTGCGTTATGGTTAGTTAATCAACCTAATAATAATAGTAATAACAAGTCACTTTGTAATTTGTTCCTTCTCTACTTCTCTTACTATTAACTCCACTATTCTCTTACTATTTATATACTACTAATACCCATACTAATAATAGTATGAGTTGTTAATTCTATCCATACCAACAATAGTATTAGACACTCCACAAATTAGAACATGTATAACATGTGTAAATATTGGTGCTAGGTTCGTCCATGCCTCTGAGTTGAATTTGGCGTGTACTAACAAGATTATCGCCACATTTACTGCAAGAAATAGCACCTCTCACTGGTTTGTCTTTCCTAAGAAGTTGTGAGTCATGTTCCTCATCCATTTTGCGTTCTGTGCTGAGCAAAGGAGACTCAAACACTAGAGAACGATAGTGTGGTATTCCTTTGCCACTTTTGATAATTTCATCTTTCTTCCTCTCTTCAAGAGCAATGCGAATAGTCTCAAAATAGTCTGTTAGTGGAGTCTTATCCTCTTCTAGTCTGTATTGATACGTTAGAGATGCAAATTCCCACAGTACGTCTGCATCATCCAGCGTCAATTCTGTTGTTAGTTGTAGAACAAAGTCTGGCAAAGATTTCTCGTCATCCTTGCTGAATGCTGCCAAAGCAATCCTTTTGAGACGATTAACAACACCACTTCTCTCTTCTACAGCCGACTCTTTACTTGGCTCTTGGTCTTCGAGTTTCTCCTCTGGTAATTCTACTTCCTTGACTGGTTCTGGTGACAAAATTGCTTCTCCTGTCGCGACTGTTGGTGTATACAATCTCGATACACCCAATCCGCCCTTCTTCTTTGCACGAGAACTCATCCCAGAGGTGTTTATTTACACCAAGTAGGTTGTTGTAATACAATCACATTGTTCTATGCTAGTGTTATACTATGAACAAGCAAGACAAAGACTGACCTAGTATTTGCTTGTAATAACATAACAAACAAGTAACAGTGAGAATACTCTCTATTATCCATATTATTCGCAGCATAGGTAAGAAATGGTAGAAGATAGTGTACAAAGTGCCCTATTAATGTTGTCTGCCTATCGCAGCATATCTTCTACACAAGCGCTGGATAAGACTAATCCATTGCTATTACCACAACAAGTGCGCATCACAGATAAGGGTGGAGTTGGTCCACGCAAACGAATACTAGTCTTTGGTGACAACAAGGGTGTAGAAGCACACATTGCAAATACAGACAGTGCACCCAGCGTCAGAATGTGTGTGCACATCGGCCTATTAGCATTCGAGATTGTTACAAGTTCCAGAGGCACAACAGGAGTCGCACAACAACACATGGATATTACCAAGTTGAATTTTGAAGCATATTCCTCATTACTAGTTTTGTTGAAGGAGTTAGTGGCTATCCACCAATTGCCAGTGGAGTGGGCAGCGTGTTGGTTGTTACAGAATAGTAATAAGATTCCTCTGTACGATTCCTATGTCAAATGTGGCACAACAGCACGACATCTTGGCGTTAATAGGCTAAGGACAGCAGGCCAGGTTCTTGTAACTCTAGAAGGGCACAACATTGGTGCCTACTTGCCAAATAGTAGCCCTAAACTCATTAGTGTTATTAGTGTGCATAATAGTGAAGCTAATAGCGAAGCAAAGGATGCAGTTCCATTACCTCTTCTCTTCATAAGACGCTCCTCAAGAGTAATGGAAGACAATGCTCCCTATTATTTTGCCTGCAGTGGAGAGGAAGCTTGTGAACAAGCTATTCACAAATACCACTTTCATACTAAAACTGCTGAGCCAAAAATGCGTGGTTTGGATGCTAGCAATGTTGCCAGACTAGTAGAGAAGATGCTACAGACACATATTCTAATTCCTCTACCCTATTTATCCATTTCTGAGTCGCGCAGGTCTGCAGAGTTGTTTAGTTAGTTGTTAGTATTTGTTGGTATTAAGTAAGTAGTATAGAAGTAAGTAGTAAGAGACAATGTCCTTATATGGACATTGCCAGTGTAATTAAGGTTAATAATAGTCCAAGAATGGTACCTTTCTTGTCTCTGCATCCATGAGGTAACTATGAGCAGCAGCATAGCGATGGAAACAATTGGGATCATTCAACATTTCTCGGACTAGTGGCATATCACACTCTTCTACTTCCAACTTCTCTGGGTCTATTTGGTAGCGCTTTTCGAGGAATTCTCTTCTAATATGTTGCCAATCTAATTTCTCTCCTTCATTTCTGAGTAGACTCTTTCTGTATTCCATCTTTCTTACACCTTTTCCCATTCTTACTTCTAGGATAGCAACTTCTGGCATTGCTTCTAAGGATCCATATTGTTGTATTAGCTTGTAAGATCTTTCTGTGCCAAATCCAGGCACATTTGGGTTGTAATCAGTACCACACATGACACAGAAATCTACAAAGGTTTCATAGGACATATCCAATTGTCTCAAGACATTGTCTAGGATACAAACACGAGCAACATTGCCCTTGAGTTGTCTTATAATAACTGGGCAACCATGTGCAAAAAGATCTGTGTCTGATGACAGTGCTGCTCTACAATGACCTTCTCTTACCAATTGAGCACAATACTTTTCTGCTTCCTCTGGAGCAATGATATAGGGTAGACCCATAGCACTAACAAGCCGATTAAGACGTTGCTTGTCTTCTTCACTGATTCGCACACTTCCCTTCATAGCAGTAGCTACTCTCTTGGTAAGTTCTGTCTTCTCGCTAGCTGCTACCAACATCTCCTCTGCGCGTTGTTGATGCTCTTCTTCCGTCTGTGGCTCTGCTTTGGGCTTTGCTAGCTCTTCTTCTAGTTGTTCAAGACGAATTTCTGCTTCTACTTGTTGGTTAGAATATTCATCTGTCTTCTTGCGCCTTGTTATTTGTGTCTTGCTCTTGAGTTTGGTAGCTCTTCCGTCCATAACACAGACTGGAACACATCCCTGGTGTACCATAGATGCCAATAGCTTGGCAAAACGCATGAGTGCACCGGTTGTGATGTCGTAATCATTAGGAACAGTGTTGGGACTTGCGTCAATGTGGTCATTATATGCTGTTATCTTCTGTGGATGGAAGATACTTAGCACGTCAATAGCAATTCTATGATCTTTGAATGCTGATAGTGGAATCTCGGGATTGATATCTGCAACTACACGTGACATTGCGGTGGTTTTGTCTGCAATTGCATCCCTAACTTCCTTGATGAGTAGTCCAATACTACCTGGTGTACAATACATTTTGAGTAGGTCTCCTAATGCTAAAATTCCCATTCTTGTGTAGTATATAGGTGTGGTGTGTTGTGCGGCGGTCTGTTCTAAAGATCCTGACTAAGGATGGCCGACAGAAAACCTGTCAAGCTTGAGCAGCCCGTGGTGGTTATTCGTGGTGAGGATTATCGTCTCGGCATTTCAGATGTCAAGAACCAATCTACCAGTCGAGTAGTATCCTCACCTCCTAGCAACTTGCTAGCAACAGCGGATTCTTGGCTTGGAAGTGGGAGCGAATCAGAGGATGATTCCTGGTTTGGTTATGGAGTAGCACGACCCAAGCATAGTGGGAAGAAGCATAGTAAGCATCCTAGTAAGGAGCACAGCAAGCACCCTGGCAAGCAACCAAGTACTCCTAAGAAGCCAAGTAAGCCTTCTCCTAAGAAGCCAAGTAAGAAGCCGAGCAAGAAGCCTTCTCCTAAGAAGCCAGAAATCGAAATAGTTCCTGTTGTAGAAGTGGTTGAAGTTCCAACTGTGTCAGCACCACTCCAAGCAGCTGCTCTTCCCAAGATAGAACTACCTACACCCGCTGCAGTAGTAGCGCAACCAACAGCATCCATTGCACTTGCTGCGGTAGTAGAACAACCAACTGCAGTAGTAGCACCTGTTGTTGATCAATCCACTCTGATTGGACGTGTTCGTAAGAATCTAAGAGGCTATCTTCGTCGCGAAGTAGCTCTTAAGCCTACAGCCGAAATAAACACGGAGCAGTGATTTGGTATTATAACAAAGACCAATAATAGCATACGACATACAACGTATGCTACTAAGATAAATGCTAATAGGAGTAAACACTGATAGCACCAATAAGAATAAAGGTGCCAACAAAGATGTCCCATTTTCAGTATGCCAAGGTGCGTACGGGCGATATACTACTATTTAGTGGATGGACTGTACCTTCAATATTTGTTCGATTTGGAACATATAGCGAATGGTCGCATTCTGCCGTTGCAGTATGGTTGAAAACAACAGAAGGAAGAAGATTGTATTGTTTTGAGGCTGCAAGAGTAAGAGATCAACCGTGTGCACTGCGTAATGGTGAGACGAATGTTGGTTGTAGACTAGTACATATGGATCAGGTTGCACATTTTTATGCAAAGATTGCATTTAGACCAGTCAATGTTAAGCGAGATGATGCATTCTATGGCAAGTTACGCTCATTTATGAAAGAGAATCAAGGAAAGGAAGTTCCTAAAGCACTTGCAAGACTATTCTTTGTCAATGTTGGTTGGAAGAAGAGAAGCGAAGAAGACAGACATTCTATGTTGTGTAGTGAGTTGTGTTCACAATGGTTGGAATATAGTGGAGTAGTAAGTAGAGAGCATGCTACTAACAATCCTCATCATCTTACCGCTCCACAATGCTTCGTAGAAGATGTCAAATTCCAAGAAGGCACATTTAGTGGCCATGTAGAAGCGGTGAAGGACAATGGCATGGGAAATGCAGTGAAATGTGCAATTATTGCCGTTTGGGCTTGTAGTCTCATATTATACATACTAATGAGTGTTGAAGACGATGTTGCCTATGCCAAGGGGAAGAGACGCGGTGGAACGAAGTGGTTGATGAAAATGGGATATTAGTTAGTATTGGTGGTATGGTGATGACATTAAGACATCACCATTGTTATTATATACACCTATTAATACATTAACAAGCACAAGGATTGTCTGGAGGAGGTGTCACAAGTGGCTCTGCTTCTGGTCGTGTAAGCTCCACTGGTTTGCTGTCTCCTAATTTCACAGTTCCTTTCTCTTCCACATCAACTGGATTTGAGCCAAAGACACGGAATTTCTTGCAAACGGCTACTATGAATGTGTCAAATGCTATATTAACATTGTCTCCAGTCTTTGCAGATGTCTCAAAATAGAACAAACCTTCATGCTGTGCAAAGTAGGTAGCGTCTTGCATGGTTGTTGTCCTATTTGGAAGGTCTATTTTGTTGCCTATTAACAATACTAGAGGATGTTTGTTAACATCCTTCAATTCTGCATTGTATTCATGTACACGCAGCAACCACTTTGTTTCGACGTCCTTGAAGGATGTAGGTTTACGTTTGCCATCTGATTCCATTGGAGGCTGATCTGCAACATCATAGACAATAATAATACCATGAGAACCACGAATAGATTGTCGTGAACAAGAATCATATCTCTCTTGTCCAGCGGTATCAAATAGAAGGGCAGTAGCTTGTTTTGTACCAACTCTCTCAGTCTCATCTGTACATGCATTGCCATTCTTGTCCACTGGAACGCTTACTAACTTCTTTTTGAGGTCCAGTGCAACGGTTGCTCTATAATCAATACCAAATGTACCCTCATCGAAGCGCTCTTTCAGGGCAGTCTTACCAACATTGGAATTGCCAATAATTGTCAATTTGATGCTGGGTTTGATTTTGGTTGGTTGCGATGGTTTGGTTTGTCTGTATGCTTCTCCACTAGATCGATTATCTGTTTGACTTCCTCCTGTTGTTTTGCGTGGAGGAGTTGCTTCTGCCATCCTAGCTATCTGCTTTGCATAGTATACAATATGCCCTAGACTAACTTCACCTTGTTGCCTGGTATAGGCCACAAGCAATAATTATGTATAGTGTAATATGTAGGTAGACTAGTTATTCTGTCCCTTCGTCTGACGGAATGTAATATTAACTCTGCCTCCCTCTACTCTGCGCTGCTCTGGAACACTGTGCATGTAGTAGCGCTGTGTATCTCTCCCCATTACAAACAGGGAACCAGGCTGGAGATGTACCTGGTAAGTATCGTGCTGGATTGGTGCAATGGTATGTGTACTGATATCCTCTACATTACACCTAAGATCGAAGCGTCTAACACTGTCTGTGTGGCACAGAGTAACGCTAGCAATAGGTCTGTCCACTACTAGATCCTTTTCAGAGTCAGAATGCCACGAAATGGAGTCTCCCTTCCATTCCACCTTCTCTCCGCTACTAACCGACTTCTGGCGTGCTATTTCTTCTAGTAGCGACTTGGGTCTGTACCAATTGCACAAAGCAGTGTCAAATTCCCAATTCTCCTCCCACTCTGGATAGTCTCTCCTGCATATGTTAGTAACCTGCTGCCTAATACTGTCCAGGAGTGGATGCCATGTGTGTGCCACCATCGTCTTCCCAGAATAGCGATAGTTAGACTGCGGTATGGTAGAGAATAGGCAAGTAAGTCTCCTCTCCTGGAAAACCTGTCCCCTTACCAAGACACTTCCACTGTTCCAGGGTAGTTCTCGGACTAGAGTATCGTAGTATTCTGTGCTCCTAGTAGCAAGGAGTGTAGTGGAGTAGTAGCAAAGCGCGTTCTTAATCTCTTGGACTCGTTCTAGACGTGCCATATGTAGTGGATAGTGGTGAATAGTAGTGGTTAGGAAGGGTAACCACGCATAGAAGTATAGAATCAGATAGCACTATCCTTGCTTGAGTGTTGGTTTGGTATGATTCTTGTAGTGTGTTAGGAGTGTAATACAAAGGTATGAATAGTGTACTAAGGGTAAGATTGGCACTTCCTGAAGATATTGGGAGGCTTGTTAAGGGTTATGTAGCAGAAGAGGGATATGTATACTGTGTCTTGATACGAGTGGTGAAGAAGAAGACTGTTGAGAGGCTTGTAAGAGTACAAGGTAAGAAGAAACAAGAATTTGATGAAACAAAGAAGAGAGTGTGGCAAAAGTTGTGTGAAATGGAGAGATGTTGGAATCTTACTGGCGGTTGCAAGGTGTGTAGATGTTGTCACGGGATCTTGATTTGTTCTGTGCGTGAATGTAGAGAACCTGCAAAGGGTGGGTTTGGAGGAAAGTGCAGTGCACACGGTGGTGGGAAAAGGTGTTCTATCTATGCATGTGGTCATTGTCGCACTGAGAACTCGGTGTATTGTGATGTTCATAGTTGTTCTCCAAAGTGTGCAGTAGTAGATTGTATGTTGCCAACAACACATCACTTGTATTGTAGCAAACATGGCGGACCAAAGTTGCCTTGGAGGAATTGGGATAGGCGTTGACTGATTTGTTGATGTGGGTGGTTGGCATGTAACACCAACTCTTACATACTACTCCTTCTAATTACCAAGTAATAAGAATGGCTACTGAAGAAACTCTGCTAGAGGATTCTGTACAAATTGCAAAGAACAATGTCATTGCAAGATTGGTAGGTCCATGCTTCCGAGATGGTGTGGTTGATATTCCAATGTTGAAGAAGGAGCTGGCACAATACAAACCCAAAGATGTTGTCACTAAGAGTGGCATTGCTAGAAGCTTTGCCGTGTATATGCGACAGGTAGAACACCATGTTGTCATGCATCTAGCAGTGTCATTGAAGAATGAGGACTCGGACATTGACATATTGGGTGAGAAGATTACGAGTATGAATATCAATGATCCATTGCAAGGAAGTGCACCTGTGGTTAATGTGGAGGTTGTTCCGCGTAGTAATAACACCAAAGATGGCAAATTGGTCTTAACAGCATTCGACCAGTTGAAGGAGTCTGCCCAGTTCAAGTTGGTGCTGAGACAAGACAAAGAAGGGCGAATGGTGAATTCTAATGGCAGTTTGATATTCATGCAATCAGACAACAATCATTGGGTGTGTATTGGTAGGAAGGATGGTATCAACACTCTTCCGTTAGCACCAGAAGATGTAGCATTTTGTAAGGAGAAGAGACTTGCGTTTGATGCTACTAAGGTTGTTGCAACCAAAGAAGACAGTGATAGTGATTAGGATAGATATATGTATTAGTATTTAGATCGCATTAGACAGTGCGGTCTATTAGTTAGTATATGTTAGTAATGTGAACTATCGCGTGTATTAATGCTAGAAGACTCAACACATACACTAGGAAATGGCTAGTAAGAATACAGAGATGATTATTGTCGATGCAGAGCAGTTGAAGGCGATGGATTTGTACGACACATTCATACTCATTATATCTGGAACAGATTGGAAGAAGGTATTTGAGGATGTGAGCGTCGTGAAGGGATTGAGGTTTGTTTCTGATACATTCAAGAAGAAACCCACAGATAGGATACCCTCTCCATTGGAGATTCCAACAGCATTCGTTTGGACCTCTTTTGCTAAGACAGAGGTGGTATTAATAGGACAGGATCCGTATCCATATCCTGGCGTGCCTGTTGGTGCCTCTTTTAGTATCAGAAGAGGTACTCCTATTACTCCTTCTTTGCGTAATATGTTTCTAGTATACAATAGAACGCTTGGTCATGAAAAACCGAAACATGGTTGTTTGTTATCTTGGGCAGTTCAGGGGGTGTTATTACTCAATACCTCTCTTACTGTCAAGCCAGGACAATCCAATAGTGACAAAGCTACTTGGGAATCATTCTCTCATCCGTTTATCAGGGCACTTAGCAATGCTAAGCCGTTAATATTTATATTACTTGGAAAAGATGCTCAAGATTTGAAGTCAGAAATCAAGGGTAATGGTCACGATTACGTAATTGCCAGTCATCCTGTCGCCAGAAATGACGAATTCTTGACCTGTGATATCTTCAGAGAGACGAACAAGCTCCTGGAGAAGCGAGGGAAGAAGCCTATAGACTGGGAACTACCCGCGTAATTGTTTTATGATTGCTTATGTAAATACATAAGCAAATCAGAAACTTAATCCTTAAGTTGTAATTTCTCAATCATAGATGCTAGTTCTGGATCCAATATTGTTGATTTAGTTGTATGTTTCTTAAGATTATCACCAGCCCAAAGGGGTTGCGTATTTCTCCAGTTGAAGCATACCTTTTGATGTTCAGAGTTAAGGAGATTGAACTTGCTACACGGAATGATATGATCGATATGCCACAATTGTCTGTTTTCCCAAGTCATTCCTTCTCCGAATTGGACTTGAAGATGTTGTTTGAATTCAGCAAGTGTACATCCGAGTAGAATTTTCGTAGTTTCTACTTTTAAACTGCCGTTAAGAGCATTTAGTAGCCTAGAACGCAGTCTGCAAAGCATATCGAACTCAGGATCCTTCTTGCGTCTTTGTAATACTCGCGTAGTTTGTGCCGTGCGTAATCTAGTAACAATCTTTAGAGGAGAATGTTCTCTACATTGTAGGCTAGTACTAATAGCTACTTTTCCACATCCAGGTGTATCACATCTTCTCCCACCTTCATGTGTATGACAATGTCCTCCCTTAGCAGCTAGATTTGTACATCCTTCTTTCTTACATCGTTTACCACCATGTTTTGCACAATAATTGCTAGCAGATAATGCACCAGTTTCACACGAAGGATATTTACATCTGTTGCCACCTCCATGCTTGGTACAGTAATCTGAACGTTCTCTAGCTGGCGTAGTACATTCTTCTACAATGCATAAACGTCTTCCAAGATGTTTCTCACAATAAGGTGATGCACTTCTGGCTCCATTGGTACAACCTTCGAAAGAGCATCGATTACCACCGCCATGTGCAACACATTTAGTATCATTTGTAACTGCAAACACTTTACAACCTTCTGTAGAACATAATAGTGCAATTCTATGTGTATTACATCTGTCTTCTTTCACGGAAGGGAACCAACAACTATCATAATTGCACAACTTATACCATTTACAACGTGATTTCCGTTCAGCATCGTATTGTTGTCTTTTGTCTTTGTTTTGTCTTATCAATCGTTCTATTACACCTCTTCGTTTCACAAACCTTGTCAACACAAAGTATTGGTATCCAACAAGTTCTATTCCATCACCTAATCTAACAATATCCTCCTTGGAAGCAGGAAGAAATGTGGGGTTATTCGTAGTGGTTGACATAACTTGTACCTTTAGTGTACCAAGATTCTAGTCCACAGTCCACTTCTGTTTTACATCCCAACATTATGATATATTATTAACAATATACTATAAATTCTCATGGCTGACGATAGTAGTCCAAATTCATCTAGAAGAGAGTATTTTAGGCAATACAAAGCAAAAGCACGCGCTTCTAAGCCTAAAGTATTTGATCCTACCTATTCTATTCTTTACTATAGACAGAAGAAGAGAGCAGGACTAACCTGGAAACCTAGTCCTATTTCTAAACTATCATTGTGGTGCAAAGAAAATGGCTTAGATGCTACTCTGTTGATAGAGGGCAAGCAAGAACTTCCAAAGAATTAGTATGAACATTGTCACGATTATTTGCTCATGTTATTATATGAGCAATACATATACTATTACGAAGAATGTCTAGTAATAGCAGTACCATCATCCAAAACAGACATCAACATGTTATTCTGTTTTGTTAGGTGATTGAGAACATTACAAGCTACATATCCTATAGATCTGATACTATTCTTCTTAGATAGGCAACTAGAACACGCATTAGTGCCACATACATGGCCTCCTACTTTGAACTCCTTTGAGACACCGAGATTGTATTTGTCAATTATTCTCATCCTATCCTGTGTCTTCTTCTCTCTTAAGTAGTCTGATAATAGTAGTTCCTGTAATTTGCTGCATTCTAGTAAGAGTTGGTAGCAAACTTCTGGTCTAGTCTGCCACTCTCTTATGAGCATCCTATCAGAAGGATCTTCTCTATGTACTCCATTAATATCGTAAGGATTAAAGAATACTATCTTATCATCTGTCGGTAGTATATGCCGGTATACGCTGTCTACTACACAGCCATCATAGACAACATTAATGAGTCCTGTGGTTTGTATTTGAGTAATTATGGGAGGTGTTGGTGATACTAGCCAGTTTCTTGGGTCACTGATGAATAGTTGCACTAGAGGCCTTTCTGTGAATCTTGGGTCTCTCCATGAGCCAACATATGCTAGTGATATCCTCTGATTGGTTGTAGGCCACTCTCCATGTTTAGGCCAGTAGAATTGGGTGTCGCCTAGCACTTCTTCGTGTAATAGCGGGAAGGATTCTTCGTATGTTGCTGGAGATAGTACTGGATAGTAAGCCTTAGGTGCTATGTGGAGTGCTAATAATATAATGTTGTCGATAGGAGCATCGAAAGGTGGATTGAGTTGCATAATCTTGCTTTGAATCATGTTGGAGAATTAATGTGTTTGATAGTGTTATTATTCATATGTTTCATTGCTTGTTAGTAAGCAATGGAACGTATAGTGATTAATCTTCGATGGCCAGTTCTTCCAGCATTTTGTTGAGACCAATTGGAGTGTAATTTGGAATATCACCTCCTTCTTCAATTACCCATTCTGCTATTAGATTGTTGAGTCTAATTGGAACAAAGTCTGGGATTCTTTTACCTTTTGCTATGTTATCTGGTCCCCAAAGAGGTTGTAAGTTAATCCAGTTGAAGCAGACTCTCTGATGAGATTCTTTTAGCATGTCAAAGACATCACATGGAATTATGTGATCAACATGCCATTTACCCATGTTTTCCCATGTCATACCTGGTAGGAATTGGTATTCTATATGTGCCATTAAATATTCAATTGAACACCCAATGAGTTTCTTTGTGCGATCAGATTTAATATTACCCTTCAATGCATTACGTACTCTACTTCTAAGATTCTGAAGGAGATGTTTTGCATTATCTTCCATCCTTTTCCTTGATTGTGCACATACAATTGTTCTATGAGCATCAGCAATGTCTTGTGGAGCGCAATTAACACAATTATTACTATGGGGTATTGTTATGCCTCCACATAAACATCTCTTTTTGCCACCACATTTCTGACATTTTCCATTTCTAGATCTTGGAGCTGCTTCGCATCCGGGTGTACTACATTTAATACAATGTTTTGTACAATAATTACCTATACATCTTGTTCTATAACAATCCTTATCCATACAAAGAAGTAACCAACTATACCATCTTCCATTACTCATACGTGCATGTTTTTGCCTATCACCAATTCTAACCAAGCGAATAGTTGGCAAATATTTGTATTCTAATACATAGTACAACCAATCTGGCTCTTTCTTAGTACCAAATCCAAGAGTTTCAAAGTCTTCCTCGGTTGCTTCTCTGAGTATTGTGCTCGACATTGCGATGTAGGTTGCAACCTACAGGCAATAGGTAGTAGCCATTCAGCTTGTGAATTCGTCTGATCACTTTGTTATAGCATCATGTATTCTAGTGGATATATTCGTATTGGTTATGTACTAGTATTTGTTCATTCTTATTAGAATGGACAAACAACACTATCAAATTAAACACAAACATTCGCAGTGCATGTAGGAGTGCTGGCTTTGCACTGGAAATTGAAGTTGCATGCACAAACACCAGCAACACACGAGTTAGTGAGACATTCATCATTGGTCGTACATGCATTTCCGCCCAACAACTTGCATTTCAATGAAGTACCCTCACAGGCACCTACACTTGGTGATACAGCACCACTGCATTGTTCTGCGAAAGTACAAGGTTGATTAGTCTTCAAAATACATCTCTTTGGTGTGATAATGAGATTAGGAGGCTGGCTTAAGTCTACACATGATTATTAAGTGACAATAACTTCTATTAATTCTCCTCTTCTTCCATCTCTTTCTCAAGCTCTATTTGTGCTCTTTCAGCCTCTGTAAGAGTCTTGGTACTCTCTAGTATCTGCTTAACTCTACTAGAACTCAATTTCACAATCTTCGGAGCATAATCGACTGTCTTGATATTCTTTGCTTCTGCATAGAATTGTCTCATGTATTCCATAGCATCGTCACCTTCGTTTAACTCTTTAATGTTGTGAATCTTGTTTCTCATTATTTCCGATACTCTTGAATCCCATCCAAACGCTGCTTTACCACCAGCGCTACTCGTTTGAGCATAAATAACGATTTGTTCCGTATCAGATAACCTACAAAGTCTATCTGCACGACCGAGAATCTGTACTAGAGAGACTCCACTTGGGGTGGGTGATATTAAAACAGTACGAGGTTTCCCACCTATTAGGTCCTGGAGGTTGATTCCTTCTCTTGCCACTGCATTGTGCGCAATGAGTAGATCATATTCGCCATTCTGGAAATCATCTATAATAGGTTGTCTTGCATTTTTAGGAGTTTTGCCAGTGAACATTCTTGGTTGATATTGCTTCAGCAACTCATATAATGTATTAGAGCTGTCCCTATACTCAACGAAAATAATAACACTTCTACCCCTTTCTATCGCATCAATTGCCATGTTAGCAAATGTAGGAGTCTTCATTAGTTCTATTGTTTGCCTTGCTTTCTGAATCTCTTCCAATTTAGTCTTGCCTGTATTAGCTTTTAGCCCAGTTACTAGCCTACTAATATGTTCATTCTGTTCTTCAATAATTCTCTCAGCCTCTGGACTCATCTTGAATGCCTGAATCCTAACAGTAACTGGTGGTGCACCACCCATACTATCCTCCAAAGCCTGCTTACTCACTCTTGCGGCTCTTGGATCAACAGGATCGTACAATATCTTGTTCAACCTAAGAAAGGGCGTATTCATTCTATTAATACCCTCACTAACAGCTGATCTACTAACCGTCTTCTTAACCTCCAGAATCTCATACAAGTATCCCAGATTGACTGTCTTGTCAGCGGGTGTAGCTCCAAGCAATACTAGAGTATTATTAGCATCTACTTCCCTCTTCATATACTCAAAACATCCTAATAATAGTTGGTGAGCGAATGATGAAGAGTTCTTACTGTTGTGGGGCTCGTCGTACAGAACCACAGTATCTCTAAGATTGTCCCATAACAATATATCATTACTTCTCTTACTTCTGACCTTCTTTTCGACTTTTCTAGTGGTTTGTGATCTCTTAATATATATACTAGGAATAGTGACACTCTTCCATATTAGCTTACCCTCGCTATTAGTAACCCAAGAATCGAGTTTGTACTCCTTTGCTCTGATGCCCAACTCGTAGCTTGTTATTCCAATGACATTACTCAAACCATGCTCTCTAATAACCTTCATCCAGCTTGGTATTATGTTAGTCTTGGTTACAATGAAGACCTTCTTACCTTCTAACACGGCAAATGCCAAGCCCATTAGAGTCTTACCAGTGCCAGGATCACTAGTATTCAACAAGCTTATGTGTCTCCTTGCAATTCTACGCATATCATCAACACATTTTCGTTGTAATGGAATCAAGACTCTTACTATGCTTGGTATATTAGGGTCACCAACAACTACATTGTTACCCTTCCTAATATCCTCAACTTGTTTCTTATTGTATTTGGGACAGTCTATCTTCAAAGCGTACAAAGCAAGTGTTAGAAAGTCGTATCTATCATAGTCTTGCTCGTAGATAATGTTGTGAGCTGTTAATACTAATTTGAGCTGTTCTATTGGGAACAACTCCAATTGTTCTAGTGTTGGTGTACACATTCTTATTACTACACACTAATAACACCAGACTGTTTATTTCGTCGGACTCTGGGATGAACAGCAGTGAGTAAAGATCTATTACTAACCAACGCTAATAACAATCCAGTATACCAGTACGAACCAGTATAGTATAAAAAGATGAGTGACGGCTTGTTAGAACCAGGCCAACATATGGGCAAGTCTGGCGAGGGTGACAAAGCACACCAGGCCATCAATTCACGCCTCAAGGACGTTGTTTTTCACCGTTTGGGACTCATTCAGACCAAGATTAAGAAGGGAGATGGTATTAATTTGGGTGCTGCTTCTGGTACATCCGAGTTTGTTGCTTATGGTGCCCTAATAGACAGGCACACAACAACACAGACACTAGCGATGGCATTTTGTGCGAAAATCAATGATGGCAAGCTCCGAACACCCGCTACAACAATCGACCGTCTGCCCTGGATGCAATTGCACATTAGAACCTACACAGAAGACGAATTTGGAGATTTGTGCTCCCAGAAAGCATTGGATTGGGATGGTATTGGGGTTCCTCAACAACTACCATTTGACGCGTATGAGAACACACCAACTGTGAGACTATACAGAGATCCCGTCAACAACAAGGATCCCTGGGCTCGTGACAGCAACATCTGTACATACAGAACAAAAGACGGAACACTTGCAATTGCTGCTAGACCCGAAAGAGACGGTACAGTTGGCAATGACATGCCCAAGGAATCTACTTTCGAGCCTGTGTTTGAACTCTTCAATTGTGTTGTTTGGTTTGCATAGTTATTAGTGGGTATGATAATAGTATCTTCTTCGTGCTCAATAGAGCGCGAAGTATCCATACTAGTAGCATACTAGATTCTAACCTCAAAGTCTGGCATTGACATCTTCATACTAACCTTGTTTGCTTCTACATTCGCCATCCAATTACTTGCAGCTTTGAGTGTCTTTTTGGTTGGCGGTATTGGTATCTTCCTCTCACCAGCCTGATATCTCTTCCAATTATTACGCCTGACATCTACTAGCTCAGCTTTGGTAGTACATACTGCAATTTGTCTCTCACTTATTGATGTATTAGTAGTATTGGGAGTAGGAATAGCAGGGGCAGGGGCAGGAATAGTAGCTGTAGCTTCTTCGTCACTACTCGCATTATCATTCTCCTCAACACTAGCAACATCATCAACATCATCAACATCGCTACTAGAATCATCCTGGACAGGTGGATCAAGAGGAACAACATCAGGAACAATACCACGCTCCCTGTCGTGTTTCTCAATCTCCTCTGTCCCTTCAAAGTAGCGTAGGGACTCTTCAAATGTTGGTAGTACATCACCTTCTCCGCGAAGCTTCAATTTGTTACTTCCGTCTGGCATCAAGCACATTGGTCGGAAGCAGTGGAAGTAACTAGCACCTGTCCTATACACCAAGATACAAGCACTCTCACTGTCGTGCGTATTGCCAGAAATAGGACACGGTCCGCTGCTCACTCTGTTGAGTAGAATGCGACCAGGCTCAATACTACGCACTTCGAAGCAATCTCCTACCATTTGGACTAGTTCTTCGCATTCATGGGTCATTTCAAAACTAGCATAGTTACTCTCTCTGTCCATATCCTCCAAAGCACGTTGAAGTTGTGGCAGCTTGCGTAGAAGAATCTTCTCATCACTGGTGAGTTCTCCAATAGTAAGTTGGAGTACTTTGTCTATTGCTAGTTGCGTATCTACGATACGTTGCTCTGTCTTGGCATCATGTTTGTTGTGTAGTTGAATAAGAGTGTCTCTTAGTGTTATAAGCATACCGTCATTGAAGTGCTTGGTGGTTGGTAGCATTACTCTGCCATTCTTCAACTTGCTAGAGTAAGCCATTCTCATCGTGGTGTTGGTTTTTGCTACTTGCATGTCTACTCTCTTGTCAAGAGGCAAGTAGTCAAACAATCCGCTCCTATGTGCTATCAGAGCATACAACGCATAGAAGGTGTATAATTGAATAGTCCAATCAGTAGTAAACACAGCGTGTTTCACGATGAGATGTTGACTGTACTTGTCTGGATGATTAGTAGCCAACCAGATGAATATTAGTTTCGTATTATCCACATTGTTGTAGTATATCTTGAATGTCTCATATACGCAAAACTCCACATCCTTCTCGAAAGATGGAGACACAAATAGTGGTGTTCTTCCCGTGATTTTGTAGTACAGTTTGTCAATGTCAAAGTCGAATACGAGCCTCCCCTCCTGAGTGAACCCATTCCTAGCAAACACAACCTCATGGGCATGTGGATACGCCGCCCTTACATGCTCAAAAGATTCCAAGTCATCAAATGCAAAATACTCTCTTTCACGTAGTTGTTTTGCTCCATCTTGGTCTGTATACTCTTCGCTACACTCGTGTGCAACAACAAATGGCCATGGTTTGGTAAGAGACTTGTATTGTATTGCGGTTTCTAGCTTGTAGTATCGCGGACGGAATGGACGACGAGACATTCTTTGTATGCTACTTTGTTAGTTGGTCAGAATACTGTATAGGATAATCAGTCTCAACATAACTCCTATTTGTGTTAATATCCACAACCTCCAGCAAGCCTCCTTAAACCAACCATCAGAAATGGCAACTCAAGGCTACCAACTCACGACGAATGCAAGAGGTGCTGGTATGTGGAAACTAGATGGTAAGCGCGTTGCTGCCAAGGATGTGCCTCCCAGTGTGAAAGCAGCATTTGGAGGCCTAGCTGGTGGACCACATTCTAATAAGCCAAACTACCATGGCTTCATTGTCTATGCTCATCCTGGTGAGAGAACATTCAGGAAGACAAACATGCAATCAGCAGAAACATCTCTTTTGTTCTTCAAGGTCGTCAAAGCATTTGAAACACTAGCCAGTGTTGATGTTCCGACACTTGTATATCGTATTAGAGAACCCACATCTGGCGACGAAGCGATTCTTGAACTTCCTGCTACTCCTGATCCTACTAGCGGACAGATGCGAGTATTCACCATTTGGTATTATCTAGAAGGAGGAGGGAGACCTGCAATCGCCAGGGCACTGCTTCAGCACTTGTCTAATGACTTTGGTGCGTTTGCTGGCACCTCTGTTAGAACCTCTGCAAAGAAGAGTCCAGCCAAGTCTCCAAAGAAGTCTCCTCCCAAATCACCAAGCAAGAAGAGTAAGAGTCCACCACAAACTATTGTAGAATTATCTCCTAGTGAGTTGTTAGAAATGGAGCGAGATAAGCTTAAGAGTTGTCAACAAGCATTCTCTAATCTCCAGAATAAGATGGATGTTGGTATGGATGTAATAAGTGCCTTCAAGAGATATAATCTCAGCAGGTCGGAGACAGACATATTAAGGTTAGAAAAACATGTTCTAGCATTGGAGAAGGTATTGTTAGCTTAATTGCCGCTAATCTGCGAATGATACTAACATAATTATGTTAGTATATCTATCACTCGCACAACCACAACTTGGCTGTGCAAGTTATATTAAACCAGCTAATAAAATGGCAACCAAAAGCTACCAAGGCTTTCAACTCAAGAAGAATGCGAAGGGTGCCGCTATGTGGACTCTTCATGGCAAACGTGTTGCTGCCAAAGATGTACCTCCCTCTACAAGAGCAGCATTCGAAAGTGGAGAGGCTAATGCAAATTACCATGGTTTCGTTGTTTATGCTCGTCCTGGAGAGATAGATTTTGAGAGGACTGGTTTACAATCAGAGGAAATAACACTCGTATTTGTCCAAATAGTCAAGTCATTTGAGACATTAGCCAGTGTTGATGTACCAACACGTGCGTATCGCATCAAAAATCCTAAATCTGGTGAAGAGTTTATCCTTGCTCTTCCTGATAAGCCAGATCTGAGCAAAACAGATAGAATATTCACGTTCTGGTACACTCCTACTAATGGAGGGAAATCAATATCTGCTGAAGCACTGCTTCGACATTTGAATTACGACTTTGGATCATTACTAACTTCAAAGAGAAGTCCTCCTAAGAAGAGTCCTCCTAAGAAGTCTCCAGCCAAGTCACCAAAGAAGTCTCCAGCCAAGTCAAAGAAGGAGGAGGTTGATATTGACAAACTAACGCGCAAACTTGGCAAGTTGGAGCTACAATACAACCTTCTTGCAGAGTTTGTACAGAAATTGGCAGAAGAAGGAGAAACTGGTTCTATCTCACCTAAGGACCAAAGAGAGTTAATTGAAGCAGCCAGACTATTAGTGGGCAAGTACAAGATGATTTAGAAGCCAGGTTATGTATAAGATGATTGAGAAACCACTCAATCATTAGCAGACCAATACCAATACTATAAACTCCTCCCAAGCTATGGAGGACTACGAACGTCTAACCACAATTAATGGTAGTGTATTCTGGAAGCATAAGGGCAAGCGTGTCGCTATCAGAAATGTGCCTGTAGATGTAATAGCAAGGTTTAGTCCTGTGCCTGTGAAGGCTCCTCGTCCTTCTCCCGCTACACCTAAGAAGAGTCCGGGTAAAAAGAGTCCCAGCCATGCTACACCTAAGAAGAAGAGTCCACAACATATCATAGAACATGTAGAGCTATCTCCTAGACAAATGCTAGAGATGGAAAGTAACAAGCTTAAGAAGTGTGAACAAAAGCACCGCGATCTCCAAGGCAAGATGGTCAATGTTGGCATTGGTGTGTCGCATGCCTTCAGCAGTTACAAGTCTAACAAATCAGAAGAGAATTTGGTGAAATTAGAGAAGAGTATCCAAGCAATGGAGAATGCTTTGTTGTTTTGATAGTATTAAGTAGAAGAAGAGTAACACTCACAAATATGAGTGTTAAACTACCAATTCTCTGCCGCTCAATATTAAACTACTGAGCTACCATCAACCAACAAATGTCCGATTCATACACTGCCGAGAAGGACGCAAGAGGTGCCACTATTTGGCGTAAGAATGGTAAGAAAGTAGCTGTCAAGAATGTCCCAGAGTGGGCAAAGACCATGATGGGCGTTGCTGCTGGAACTGCGGAGGTTATCAGCACTTCTTCGCAGAAGACACCTAAGAAGAGTCCTCCAAAGAGGGCACAACAAATGAAGAAGGCACCACCAGTGAAGACTCCTCCACAGAAGACACCACCAATGAAGACACCTCCACAGAAGACTCCGCCAAAGAGTCCTAAGAAGTCTCCTAGCAAGAAGTCTCCTAGCAAGAAGTCTCCTTCCAAATCTCAAGCAATACCCACCAAGGAACAACTTGAAGCAAGGCTACAAGCTTATGAAGCATTCGCCATGAAGATAATGAGATTCTATACTGCTCTCAACTTCGAATTTGGTAAATCACCAGCCTTCAAGAATAACATAGCTCATCTAGACACAATTGTGGAGGAACTCAACAAGGATTTGGAAAAGCTAGAGTAGCTAGTAATAAGTACAGTATTTTGAGGTTGTGACACTAATAATAGTGTCGCAGTGATTACTATTATTAGTGTCGCGGTGATTACACAGCCAAATGCAGCTGTGTGATTAACAAGAATGATTTATGTGTTATAATTACGAGGTCTAGCCAACAAAACATCAACATACTCCCTCTGTGTAAGTTTGTTACGATTGATATGTTGTTTATTATCAAAGTATTTGAGTTTGTACATACTACTCCAATCAAACGTGCTACTACATGTAAAACACACTCCTCTGTAATGCGGATAAGCTCTTCTGTAACATCTGCAGTACCTATAGATGTCTTTGAGCAATATTATCTTCCCACAACCATAGCAAAGATACTCATCTTTGTCCATTGTGGTGACATTCTAGTAGTTTGTACAGCTAAAGTAGCAACTGTACAAATGGTCATGTTGTTCTATGAATATACTACTCAGTGTCAATCGTATTTGGTGTGTAGTGAGCAAGTCTAGCTTCTCTGAGTTGATCTGGTGTCTTCACATCTGTATCTCCTCCCACTATATGTCCAAGTGCCTTTCCTCCTCTCCCAGTGCCTTTGAATCCTCTACTTTTGGTACCTCTACTTCTCGTGCTCTTTGTGCTTGTCTTTTGCCTAGAAATGCCCTTGTTCTGTCCAGTGACACTGTCTGGAACAGGAGTTGGTGCAGTGACTATATTGGTGGTTGTATTAGTAGGTGGTATGAGAGGAGTTGGAATAGGAGTTGGTTGTGTAGCCTCTGTATCCTCATCCAGTCTTCTACCAGCCTCACCAGTACCCGCCATTCTCATCCAATGATCCATCTCTGTCTTGTTGAGCATACAAAATGCCATGGTAGTGAATCTGTCATGAAGAACAGTTTTTCTATCCTTCCTAACATCCTCAGCCTCTTCATCATTTCTCTCTTCTTTGGCTTTCCTTGGTACTCTGGGGCCAACACCTTTGCTATTAGTCATTACAATACCTCTAACCCATGGTCCTGTCATGCTACACAATCCAGTGAATGTGTCTAGCATTTTCCAGGTCAAAGCAGCACCAATTCCATCCTTGTTTGGTGCCCTAAACTTACACTGAATAGCAACATACTTACTCTTGATTGGTGAACCAGGAAGAATGCCCTGCTTCTTCTCAATGTCTCTGACCTTGGAAGTGTTGTACATCACAGCTGGTTGTGCACTAGACAATTCTGCTATAAGGTCAATGCCATTGTCTAGTCTACACAACCCACACTCCCTCAATATCTCAGAAGGTACCTCATTCAACAACCAGGCATTCACATATTTGTTATCCATTCTCAACCAATCTCTACAAAACATTTCCCAAACCAGTCCTTGTATTGTCTTGTCATCTCGCAATATCAATAGCCTCATGTCGTGCACTTTTTCGTTATTGTAGGAAGAGATGGCCTTCACCAAACCATGAAAGATACTACTAGCACTCCCAGAACCACTCACAATAGTAACACCACCAACATTCTTATTCCTACTACTCTCCTCTGTTATGAGTCTACGAATAGTAGATTGCACGTGAAAGAATGCCTCGTTGTTGATCTTGGTTTGTAGCTTCTCCATAGCCTTCATTGTCTCGTCTACTCGTGCTGGAGTAGCCATTTTGTCTTGGTTTGTTGTGTGTTGGTTGTAAGTGTATTGTTAGTGTAGTTGTGTCAGTCTGCATTCTATAGCTGCAAATACTTGTAATATGACCAGATAACAATCTATTAATACGCATTACCAACTACATCAACTACACCAACTACACCAACAATTCCAGAAAATGAATATCAAGATTACTGGCTACACTGAGGGAATGGATCGTCCTTCTGAGACTGGAGGGAAGCTTATTGTATTTTCTAACTATTTCACCAAGCTTGGGCTGGATGTTCCAGATGGTTCTTCTGTGGAGATTGGAAATGATGTTGTTATCTACATGTTGGATTGCATCGTTGCTCTTGAGAATCTTGTGAAGAAAGGCTGCGATATTGATTGCAGGGCAGTCATTGATCAAGATCGTGATTTGTATAGCGATGTAATGATAGAGAGGCTCGTCAAAGCCCACAAGCAACATCCTAATCAGAAGATTTCGTTGCGTCTCCCACAAGTGGGCAGCTATAGTAGGTTGTATGGAGTTATTGATAGTGCACACAGAACTCTGCGAGCTGCTGGGATTGATGCCACATTCTATTAATTATATTGGCATATTAATAGGGATAATCGTGCTAATTTGTATCTTGATGGCATGCAGGGTAAGTACCAACTGAATATACAGGCCTGTGGTTATTATGTTCTCATAATAACCACCAAGTAAACCGCTAGTAAGATGAGTAAGGGTCAACCCAGAGTTGTGAATCCATTCACAGGAAAGAGAGTTGTTGTAGGTGGCAAAATCTACAAGGATTTGGAGAAGCAGGGTGTTGTGGAGAGACCAGGAGCTACACCTCCTATCCAAAACTTTGTGTATGTACCAGACCAGGATATTTGGATTAGGAAGGTAGGAACCAAGTATGATTTTTACCTACAACATGGCTACATTCACGATAAGAAGAGAGACCAATTGGTGAAGAAGAACATGCTGAATGTATTCTCACGAGTTACAACAGAGGAGGATAAGTTGGCTATTGGAGAGAAGCTACTTGAGAACAGAGATGTACTTGGGTTGATACTGGGCTACCTCTGTGTGTACCCAACTGTCTACGCTTGTTTTAGATTAGTGTGTAAGAGATTCAAGAGTGTTGTGGATGAAACCGCCAATCTTCTTATGTTAGTAGATATTGTTTGTGAGAGGTTGTTGGAGATAAAAGACTGGGTACCAAGGGAGAATGTTAGGAGACCAGAACCAAGGAGTCCTTCTACACACGCCATCTTCTTCTCCCGCCATTTGAATGGCTCTCTTCCAGAGAAAGTAGCACTGGTGTACATTCACAAGTATCCAGAGCTGTTCATGAAGAATGTAGATGGTGCTAGAGCACTTACAGTGTGTAGTAGGATTGTGAAGAGGAAGGATGTTGATGGTATGTTACTAAGAGATTCCATTCTAACATGGCTCCATGGTGAATGTAACAGGTTCAGGAATGCTAATAGTGGTTTTGTGAACTGGGCTAAGCTCAAGCCACTACTACTAGCGATTGGTGAGCTACCTAGAAGCCTACAAAATGGAGTAGTACCAGCCTACCACACAAGAACACGTGTGGATGGTGTTAGGGGTAGTGGGGATGGTGTTAGGCGTAGAACACTTCTAGAACACCAACAACTAGCCAAGAGGAAGGGTAAAATGGTATTAGAACCACTCCCACAACAACAAGCCGCTGTTCTCCCTCCAATTCCACCTAATCCTGAACCACTACAACCAGAACAACAACAGGCTGTTGGTGAGATGATAGAAATGTTAGATGGACTGATAGCTTTGGCTGAAGAAGCTGGGCTAAATGATGATTAGTTGTTACTTGTTGTACTATTAGTATGCCTAATAAGGCTTACTAAACATAAATACGATGTTATTAGTAGAATATAGTTGATTGGTATGTAGTATTCATCATAATAAATCAGCGACGCTCTTGGCAATAGTCCCAACTGACTCTATTATACATAACATATTATAGATGGTAATCTAGGACCATGTCTAGGAGCAAACGTGTTGTGAATCCTGAAACTGGTCTCCCTGTGATAGCAGGTAGCAAGTTGTACAAACAGCTGCAATCTAGTGGTGTGTTAGAGCCTACTAACATAGCACCGAACATAGACAAGTTTGTGTATGTACCTAGCAGTGACATGTGGATCAGGGCTATTGGACCCAAATATCAAAAATACCTTGATAGTGGGTATGTACATCTGGTAGACAAGCAGTTACTAGTACTCAAAACTGCATATCTCGAAGAGGGAGAGGCACTGGCGGATCAAAACCTCTCAAAGCTCGCAAAGAAACTCCTCAAATGTGTGGATGTGTTAGCTATTGTTCTATACTGGGCAGCTACTGATGTTATCACCTATGTGCGGATTAGAGTGTCATGTAATAGACTGAAGTCTATTCTAGACAGAGTAGCACCCATTCCTACACTTGTTAGGACAGTTTGTAAGATACCACATGCCATTACTAGACACATTGCAACTACATCAGCCACTGTTATTCATGTGTATGCCACCACTCAACCAGACAAATTTGTAAAGTATATGAGCACCATACCAGCATGTAGGTGGTTCACAAAGCTGTGTAGCAGCATTCCTGGACTAGTAGTAGCTGCTAGAAGGTGGTTGGAGACTAGAGTTGATGGGGATCCTAGGTCAATACCCTGGCACAAAATCAAAGCTATTCTACAGACCACTCCTCTCAAGCAGAATGATGTTCTTAAGCCCATTAGGATATATCTCGCAATTAACGAAGGACATGGGTACATTACTACTACGTTAGAATCAGCTAATAATAGAATTGTGGAAGAGAGAAAGCCCAAAAAGGAGAGAGGTGAAATACCTGCCCTAATAAGATTAGATCATGCTCAATTACCTCATCACATCCAGCTCCAACTCTATTATGAAGACAGAGAAATGCCTCCAGACGTCGCACAACAGATAGCTGCTGGATTTGCAGCTGAAGAGGTACCTGAGGAGGTACCTGAGGAGGTAGTTGAAGAGGTAGTTGAAGAGGTAGTTGAGCAGGTGGATGAATAATATACAACACAATACAATAGTATGTACACAATTACAAATAGTAGGCCTATTTATGCCTATTAATTAGCTTGCGTAGAATAGTATAGTATAAACACACTAAACACCATGGCAGAGAGAATGGATTACCACGAGTTTCGTAGCGTATACCACGCCACTGAGCTTAGTAACAACCTACAACCAACCAGAGCAGATTATACCACTGCTTGGAACCACTACAAGAAGACAGGTGTTGTTGTTAGTGCTGCTAAGCAGCCTCTGAAGAAGACTAGTCCTAAGAAGAGTCCTGTTCATGTTGCTAAGAAGAGTCCTAAGAGTGTTAAGAAGACTAGTATTAAGAAGACAAAGAAGAGCGTAGAAAGAGTCAAGGAGAAATTACACAAACCACTGTCGCCTCTACATGCTGTTGGCTACAATATTGGCGCAATTGTAACGCCACAAAAGACTAAGAAGAGTCCAGGGAAGAGGTTTGGTAGTGACCCACTTAGTAGTAACCTTGGCGGAAGTAGTAGGACACCAAGCAAGACTCCAATAATAGTGAAGGCTCCAAGAGCTTCTCCTATCAAAGCAGAGCAGATATTGGAGTCTACCATTGATGAACACCACGAAATGCTTGGAGAATTGGAAGGTTATGCAATTGGAGAGTATAGGTGGTACCATCGCAAATATCTTCTAATAAATCATGGTGTACATCCTGCTATCAAATCTCCTTCTAAGCCTCCTGGTCCACATGCAATTGTAGTAGTAAGAGTAGAGTTGTTTCCCTATCAACTACACCAGGCATTTGGAGCACCAAAGATAACTGGAGGTATTGCGAGATGGAAACTCAGGAGAAATCATCATGAGTACACCTTGGAAACAACAAGAGAAGAAACCGATGCCATGACACACGAAGAGGATAGATTCTGGTTTGATGGTGCGCATGTTCATGACTTTGACGTGATTGGTAGATCAGAAGGTTCTCAAGAATTAGCAGAGTTGTTGGTGGCAGATTTTGGCACTAGTAAGGAGCCAATTATTAGGAAACAAACCAAATCATCTTCCAAATAGGTAGCAAGAATTAGTATACTGAATGTAGCAAGAATTAGATACTCTAGTGTAATAACAATCCAATACATTATTATGTATTGGGTTAATATGATGGTTGTTAGCTAAGTGGTTGGCGCTGGTATTATAACCAGTATAAACTAGTATAAACATCAGAGGAATGAAGACGAACGCTCCTCTTCCCACAACCGATAAGGAGGCAGCAGAACTCCAACAAAAACAAGATGAGAAGGAGTCGCGCATCATTGCTAATCTCAAGGTTTGTCCAGTAGCCAATGTTGGGGATCTTACCAAATTGGATGCCAAAGTAGCAGAGAGCAAACTCTCTGATGACTTCTACAGTGCTTCTCTCTTACAGGCACTTACCTGCTATTTTGAGGTGACTCTACATGCTGCCAAGGAGAAGGGAGAGTTGAATCTGACCAAAGAAGTACACAAATTCCTCACTAAGCCTCATAGAATTGGTGCTGAATCTGTGGAGGGTGTTGCTTTGCTAACAGGTATCAAAACTGTAGATGATATGGTCATTATTAAGGCGCCTAAGAAGGTAGAGTCTGATGGATTGTTGCACGAGTATTTCGTATCCAGCACTTGCTTGAATCCACTAAGGAAGAGAGTTCCTGGCTTCATGTATGCATTTGGTGCATTCCGTTGTAGCGCCCCTGTTCTAGACGGCAAGAAGGTAGTGGAATGGTGCACACCAAAGTCTCCACACGTCAACTATGTTGTATTTGAGAAGATTAATGGCAAGGATTTTGAGACATTGATGCCCAATCTCAACCTGGATGAATTCATCTCCTATTTCATCCAAATTGCGCTCAACGAACAGGTGGCTGTTGAAGCGTGCGGTTGGACACACAATGATTTGCATGCTGGCAACATTCTGTGCAGAGAGGTGAAGCACTCTATGGATGGATCTACTAACATGGAGTTCAATCCAGAAACATGGTACTATATTCCATTCCATCTTGCTGGAGGAAAGACTCTATACATCAAGGGTAATCGTGTGTCAACATTCATCGATTATGGACGTGCACACGTCAAGTACAAGGGAGAACACTTTGGATTTATTGACCTAGCCTTCATTAAGGAAGATGGACTATTCCCCAACAAGGCTAGACCCTTGGCAGATTTGTACAAACTACTGGGCTTCTGTTTGTACAGTTTGTTCAAAGAGACCAAAACAAGCTTCACTCCCAAATCTCCCAAAGCTAGAGAGTTGTTTAGACAACTTCAACCTCTGTTTAGCTTCTTCAGAGATACTGATGGACCAAATGGAGAACCAGACTATGTCAGGTATTTGAGTATGATGAAGGAAGAACGAGACACTTACTATGTATACTCTGCAACAATCGAAGAATGGGAGAAGCAGAGTAGCATCCAGGATTTGTTGGGACATATCGAACAGAACTA
>Ga0214473_10000432_pt1 | contig 59032 bp, 63 predicted proteins | sample RVTome_7_FD_203509 | JGI IMG/M metagenome (GOLD analysis project Ga0214473, IMG submission 203509) | Soil microbial communities from uranium-contaminated site in the Upper Colorado River Basin, Wyoming, United States - RVT98D197 | ecosystem: Environmental > Terrestrial > Soil > Contaminated >... | reverse complement strand
CCAGGGCCGTGTATGGCCCATGATACAAAAAGAAAGGTTGCTATTACCAGGCAGGTCAAACCCGCACCTGTCTTTATCATGTCAAAAGCTCGAAAGTTAGCCCTATTTTTGTCGAACCATCCAAGATGAAATCCTGCAGATAGAGAAATGAAAGAAAGAAGGAATATGCCCCACGATTCAGGTAAGAGCGGTTTTATAAAGTAGGCTGCCATTCCGACCAGAACCCAGCCCAGAAGGCTGCGTACCCAAATCATCCAACCTCCTGAACGCGGTAGCTTCTCCAATTGACCTGAGAAGATGGCGACAAAAAAGAGTGGTAGACCTAGCCCCAAGCTCAGGATGAAAAAAACTAAAAAGCCTAACCAAGGGTTTCCAATGCTTGCCACCCAGGTGAGCAATCCGAGGACAAAGGGGCCAATGCAAGGTGCGGCCACTACTCCCAAAGTCAGTCCCATAAAAAGAGAGCCGAAATAGCCTGTATAAGATTTTGCAGAGATTTGCGTCAGGCGACTAGGTAATCGCAATTCCCAGAAACCGAACATACTGGTGGCAAAAAATACCAAAATCGTTGCCACAATCGTAAGAACAATAGGACTCTGGAGAATGGCTCCCATAAGCCCTCCGGTTAAAGCGGCAACCACTCCGAGTGAGGAATTCATGGTTGAAAGACCTATGATATAGCATAGACCATGTGGGATCAGGCGACCACTTTTTTCTCGACCATGTTTTGCAGCCTGGCCGCCGAAATAGGAGACTGTGACTGGAATCAAAGGATAGACGCAAGGTGTTAAGTTAAGAGCCATTCCGCCTGCGAAGATACCCAAAAAAGTCCAAATGATGCTCCAACCAAACATGGGCCTTGAGGGTTGGTTTGCAGGGCTCTTTTCAGTCAAACTTGCAGGAGCACTCTCCACAGGTAAACCTTTTCTTTGCCATTCAGGGTAACCCCGAGGATCACGGTAGACATTTTTATAACCAAGTTTTACGGCCACCCGGGCCGCTGAGTCACTGCGGACTCAAGTCAAGCCCGCTCAGTAAAAAATTATAAATCGGTTCTTATCTATCCCCAAAAAAGCCTCAAGAGGCCCTTGTTTACGCCACCTTGACCACCAAGTGGGTTCAATCGGAAAGTTTAAAGCACCCTTGATGTGTCCTGTTTGGTATTCCCATTCCTGGCGAGTATCCACCAAAAAGAGATTAGATCGATCCTTTTGATAGCGTTTCCACAATTCTTCTGTGGTGATAATATGATAGTCTCCCTTTTTAGCTTCTGCGAGCACATCCTCCCATGTAATCTCCTTGGGCGGGACAGCACGATTGGTAACCCAAAGGTACCCCGCTGTTAGTACAACTACAATGAGGGCTAAAAGTATGGTTTCTTTTCTTTGCATTGCAAACTCTTCTCAAGGTATCTGAATTACCATAGAAATTAATGGAATTATTTGATTCGTCTGAGACTGGCCACCATCTTCCCTTTCTCTTGGAGTTGCTCCAGAAGGACCTCCCTCATTAAATCGCATGCCTGAATGATCTTGGAATTTGAGATCCGGTAATAAATATTGACTCCCTCCCGTCTTGTCAGGACAACCCCTTTCGATTTTAGTATGCTCATATGCTGGGAAAGATTTGCCTTGCTTAGGCCAATCCTCTCAATCAACTCGCTGGCTGTCATTTCTTTTTCTCTCAATGTGTTCAGGATTTCCAATCGTTTGGCATTGGAGAAAACCTTACAGACATCGGCATGGAGTTCAAAAATATTTTCCATTTATTCCCCCTAATTGTTTTTAAAAGCCAAAGCCTTTTGTTTAGATATTCATTAGTTAATATGTTTCTAAACTATATAATATCAAAATAGATCTGTCAAGTCTTTTTTATAAAGTTTTTTTTATATAGGCAGGTTAAAAAAAACGGTCTTCCCCTCTCGGGTTACTGCGCCGAGAAAAGAAGACCGATTCCGACACACTAAACAAAAGTTCATTGGGTATAGAAATTATTTAATGACCTCCGTGGCCACCTCCACCGCTTCCGCCACCATGACCTCCACCCCCAGGTCCCCCCATACCGCTTCCACCTCCATATCCACCTATGCCGGTTCCAGCACCGTCTCCCCATCCACCATTGTGACCGCTGCCATGACCTCCGACTCCGTGACTTTCACTTCCATGAACTTCATTTCCGTGCGGCCCACTTTCAGCTCCGCCGTTCGTATGGCCATCATGGCCCAGGGTTCCCATGTGTCCGTTCATCTCTTGATTCTGTGTGTTTTCGGAATGGGTGTTCTTCACTCCGTAATGGTGTTGAGAATCATCACCTTTAAGCCCCTTTTGAAATCCTGTTTCTTTCGAGGATGTGCTTTTCTCAGTCGAGTTTTTATCTCCTGCAAGAGCCACACTCCAAACGAAGAAGGTGATCATCAGAATAACCCAAATACTCTTTTTCATGTGTTTTGTCCTCCTGGTTGAAATATTGTTCTGTGAATTGTGATCTCGCGCCATTACCGACTGATCCCAGCTCCTGCCGCTTTCAGTCAATCTGTTCACCTCCTTTCTAAACGAGCGCGTGATTTGCTATAATATACCTATCCAAGCTCAAAAAGGTCACAGATTATTTTTATTGAATCAAAAATCTCGTGGATCTATGCGGAAATAGTAGGAAAAATACGACCGGGCATAAAAATCACGAGACTTGATGAATTTATTGGTTATGGTTGTTACGTTTGATAGACACCGAATTTTTATGGTGATCCTTCTATGCCTGGGAATATGGATGCTTTCCGGATGCGTGCGGTTGCCAATAGGACCTGACGCAGAAGAAGGCATGAAACCCGTTCTCTTCACTTATACTGACGACAGTGCGCAAAAAGTGTGCCTGGCCGGAGATTTCAATCAATGGTCACCCAAATCCCATTGTTTGATCAAGAAGGGGAATCAGTGGTCCATACAGGTCAAATTGTCCCAAGGCCATTATCAGTACCTTTTCTTGGTTGATGACCGCCTCTGGGAACAGGATCCTGGAAACACTTTGAAGGAGGATAGCGGGTTCGGGGTCAAAAATTCTGTGCTGATCGTTCAATAGTCGGTGACCAAAAAGAGGAGGGGCGTGTATATATATAATGTTGAAGTATCTCCACAGGAAAAACGACAGACTTCATGAATGATCTGGACGACCGGCAGATAATCAAGGCTGTCCTGGCAGGCGATGTAGAAGCTTATAGTGTCTTGGTGAAACGGTATCAGACACCGATTCTTAATCTCATGTACCGGCTGACCCGCTCCCATGACGACGCCCTTGACCTGGCCCAGGAAACCTTTATCAAAACCTACGAGAGCCTTGGGCGTTTTAAAGATGGAGCCAGGTTCTTCCCATGGCTCTACACGATCGGCATCAACCACGGAAGGAATTTCATCCGCAAGAGGTATGGGAAGGAGTGTCTATCTCTCGACCATTGGGCGGAAAGAGCCTGCCTTCCTGTGGGGCACGAGGAGGATCGCGCCTGTGACCAGATCGACTTTGAACGGATCGATCAGGCGCTTCAAAAACTTCCCTTCGACTACCGGGAAGCAGTGATCCTTCACTTCCATGAAGGTTGTTCAATGGAAGATATTGCCCAGGCCTTGCAGCTTTCCGTGAGCGGAGCGAAGATGAGGGTCCATCGGGGTTTGAAAAAATTGAGGAAGATCTTTTTGGGGGACGAAAGATGAGGGAGAAGGGACGAGTTCAAAATTCAGAGGAGTTGATCGATCCGGGTTGCGAATGGGATGATCGAGACATACAGATCGCCCGTTTGATTCAAGAACTGCATGACTCACAGCCTCCTTCCACCCTGCTTCCTTCGGTAATGCAGGAAATCCGCCTCAGGGAAGCCACGTGGCATCGTCGTCTTTACCGATGGGCAAGAGCTCCAAAGGTTTTCACGATCACACCCTTGAAGGCCATACCTGTGTTACTGCTCCTTATGGGATTGTTTTTTACTTCGGGAATTCTCTTTAGAGAAAAAGCCTTTAGGCCTCAGGAGCCACCCCTGATTCCAGTTGTTTTTAGGCTCAGACTTCCGGAGGCTCGTTCCATTGCCCTCATCGGATCATTCAATGGGTGGAAGGGAGAGGGATGTGAAATGGTTTTGAACCAGGAGGAGGCCAGGTGGGGTCTTACGATATGGCTTCCGGAAGGGCGCCATGAATACGCTTTCATTGTCGATGGAAAAAGGGTGGTCACCGATCCTGGGGCGGCTCTTAACCAGGACGATGGATTTGGAAGTAAGAGCTCGGTCCTGATTGTGAAACGGAGGGATGGGAAAAATGCATAGATCTCAAGCGCGATTGTTCCTCCTGTTCCTGCTTGTTTTGCTTCTCGTTGTTCCAGGCTCAGGCTTCGCAGGGGAGCCGTCACAAAGGCTGATGACAGACACTGTTAAAGAGGCCCGGGAGGCGGGTGTTTCGACAACCACATTGAACCATCTTTTAACCATCGGCTACGAATACCGGGTGCCTGCCGAAGCAATCGTCCCCCTGATAAAGGTCATCACAATAGTAAGCCGGGAAAAGCTCCCCATCGAACCCTTTGTCAGTAAAATTGAAGAGGGATTGGCAAAGCGCGTGTCTCCTTCCCTTATTCAGCAGGCCCTTGCGAAAAAACTTCGGGAATATCGATTCATACAATCTGTCCTCAGTGAGATCGCAAGAACACGCAGCGGGAATGAAAGGGTTTCCTCTGAAGATCTTCTCCGCCTTTCAGAAAGTCTCTCGTACGGCATCACACAGGATGAACTTCAAACCTTTTTGAAACAAGCCCCCTCTTCATCCTCTTACTCCGCAGTGACGATAGCCGTTGAAACTTTTGCGTCTCTTCAACAGAATCAGTTTAACCCTGCGATAGCGCAAAAAATCGCCATTGCAGGTTTGAGACAAGATTTCTTCACACCGACCCAAAGAGATTTAGCCCGTATCATGGTTGTCGCCAAACAGAAAGGCGTCTCTGAAGCGAAAATTGCTGACACGGCCCTCGAGACGATTCAAAAGAAGGGTTCTCTCAATGAGATGGCTTCTCGTTTGGGCGTCACTTCGAAAGACCTAAGTCATGGTCCTTCCGTGGGTAGCAGCCACGGAGGCCAGGGCAATCACGGCGAGAGCCATCAAGGGGGGTCCGGGGGTTCTCACGGCGGGACGGGAGACGGCGGACACGGCGGCGGTCAGGGAGGCGGGGAAGGTGGTGGTCACGGCGGAGGCCATATGTAAGTCTTTCATTAGGAAACGGTTACCTCTTACCTTTTTTGAGCTTCTTGATCTTTACTTTTGGCGATAGCTCAATCGTGCCGCTCAAGGGGTCGAGTGCCACGTTGTCCTTTGCGGTAATCAAAGCGTTATAGTTTGTGCCTTTTTTGGAAACAGGGTCCATTTGGATCGTGCCTTTGCCATAGCAAGCTGGAATACCCACCACCTCCGGATGGATCAAGTCGGTCAATTTGATCCTTCCCCTCGACTTCCCATACCTTGATTCCACCTCCACCCAATCTCCATCCTTTATTCCTTTCTTCTTCGCCGTCTCTCTGTTGAGATGGATGAACATCTCATAGGGATCCCTCTCACCAAGCTCTGCCAGCCACGGATTCTCCTGAGTTCCTCCCGTGGCAAAAGGCATGAAGGAGGTCTTCCAGTTAGCCACCCAGAGATCGTATTCAGGAGGAGCTTCAAACTCATTGTTGGGGATCCAATGAGGAATGGGCTCGAAGTAGGCAAAGAAGTCTTCCATCTCGTCTTCCTTCCATCCTGGAACCTTCACATTCTCTCTCTTCAGGTTCTCCCGGAGAGTGTCACCGGTCTTTTTAGTGTGTTCAAAGTAAATAGGGTGCCGGGTCTTATTGTCAGGCCAATAATAATAGTTATAACCTTCCTTCCCAGTGGCAGAATATTTATGGATAAAGCCCTTTTTGAGACCTTCATCAAAGCTATGCTCATCCCCGAAGAGCTGCTTGATCCTCCGGTCAATGATCTCATCCAGTGCGTACTTCTTATCGAGATCAAGCTTTCGATGATCCGTCAGCATGAAGGTGCGGTTGACGACGTCGTTCAATCCATCCTCCCCTTGCAGAAACCCCGCCCGCTCGGCTAATGCGAGAATGATCTCATCAACCTGCATCGTATTATACATGGGCTTCACGGGATTCCGGCAGAGGGCCATCTCCAGACCGCGCACATCGTCCGCAATAGACTGGTGGACAACGAGATAGAACCGGCAAAACTTTCTTTCGAGAAAATAGGATTCCGGAAGAACGATATCGGCCATCATTGTCGTCTCATCGAACTGCGTGGAAACAGTCACAACGAAAGGGACCTTCTTGAAGGCCTCGATAAAAATTTCCCGGTCTGTGATGGCCCGGATGGGATTACCGCCACAGATGAAAAAGGCTTCGATGGGAAAAGTGAGATAATATTCTTCCGGATTGACAATGGCCCTTACCGCAAGATGAGGAGCCGTATGCTTGGTCGGATAGAACTCGGCCATATCAACATGGTCGGGTGGAAACTTCCACGGAACGCCGATGGCCTCGAGGATGGGCTTTACAATCCCGTCTTCGTTAGGCCTGAGGGTCTCTGCACAGGGACCGGGATTCCGATTCCCGGTAGCGCCGCCCGGGACCTCCATGGCCCCCACCAGCATGTTGATGATCTTTGTAGCAAGGTCGAAGTACATGCCCCCTTTATGGGATACGGCGCCCCGTCCTGATCCTGCAATCTGTGCGGGCCTGTATGGAAATGTGAAACCGTCGATCACAATGGTTGAGCCGATCATCGCATGTTCGACAAACTCGCGTGTTGTAACCCGGATGGTCTCTGTAGGGACGGAGGTAATCTTCTCAGCCCATTCCGGCGTATATTCCTTCACCCGTTCTTTGATCAACTGAAAAGCAGGCTTTGCCCGGACGCCCTCTATCTTATATTCTCCCTCCAGGGCATAGTCCTTGATGGAAGGGTCATCAAATGATTTTGCCTTTCCGTCAACCGGGTCCCAGAGGAGAGGCTTCTTTGATTCCGGGTCTCTCACATAGTAGCCATCCGGGCCGATGAGGTAAGGACCATTTGTCCGATTCTTGACAAACCACTCATCGAACTTGCCGATTTCGTAAAGGATGACATGGATCATCGATAGAGCAAAGGCCAGTTCTGTCCCTGGCCGGATTGGGATCCATCGATACCCTTTCGAAGCCTCCACAGAACAACGCGGGTCGAGGGTCACAAGCTTCATTCCCCTCTCAATGGCTTCGAGAAATCTACGGGTAGACCCGGGTGTGGCCACATTGGGGCCTACAGTCCTGCCGGGAGCGATGAGATAATTGCAGTACTGAAGGTCTGAAATGTACTCCGGGTGTTGGCCGTGGACGAGGTTAGAGGCATAATGGATGGAGCATAAAGGGCCATGAGAGCCCACGACATTGGGAGTACCGAAAGCCTCCGCAAAGATCTGGCCGGGCACCTCGTAGTTCGTTGCCTTCTCCACTTCCTTCGGCGTGATGAAAAGGCTTTCAGCGCAACCCCAGCCCTCCCAGACCAGGAGCCTTCGCGGATCTTCTTCGCGAATCTTTTTGAACTTTTCCGCCACGGTATTCAGGGCTTCTTCCCAGTTGATCTCCACCCAGCCGGGATCTATATCCGGTCCTTTCTCAGGATTTGTCCTTTTAAGAGGACCTTTGACCCTATAAGGATTGTAAAGGCCCATAATCGAAGAGATAGAGCGGATGCAGATCTTCCCCCGATTGGTAGGGCAATCGGGATTTCCCACAATATTGGTGACGATCCCATCTTCAACATGGACGAATGTGGCGTCATCCGCCTGCATGCACATCATGCAGAAGCTGGGAATCCATCGATCCTCAGACCTTGTTGATTTTGCTTGAGCTAATTGTGCCAAACCAGTTTCCTCCTTCTAAATTTCACGGTGATGCGGGCGGCTGTGATGCCTTCAATCCACAAAACTGTTCATAATCGATCAGTTCTTTGATCGTAGGTTTTTCTCCGCAGATCTGGCAGCTCTCATTTCTACTGACGTTCAACTTTGTCAATTCCATTCCCAGAGCGTCGAACAGAATCAACTTTCCGATTAGAGGTTTCCCAATTCCCAGAATAAGCTTCAACGTTTCGGTGGCCTGGATTACTCCAATCATGCCTGCCAAGGCCCCTAATACTCCGGCTTCCTGGCAGGAGGGTACCATTCCTGGAGGAGGGGGTGACGGGAACATGCACCTGAGGCAAGGCCCTTCACCGGGTTTTATTACCATCGCCTGACCTTCGTATCTAAAGAAAGCACCAAAAACTAAGGTCTTCTTTGCTAAGACGCACGCATCATTGACAAGATAGCGCGTCGGGAAATTGTCCGTCCCATCCACAACGATGTCATAGCCTCTTATTACTTCCATGATGTTTTCTGAGCTTAAACGCATCACATAAGGAATAACCTTCACGTCGGGATTCACTCTTTGAAGACGGTCTTGTGCAACTACAGCCTTTTTCATTCCGATATCATCCGAGGAGTAAATAATCTGCCGGTGAAGGTTACTTAATTCAACTTCATCGGAATCCACAATTCCCAACGTGCCAACCCCTGCCCCGGCAAGATAGGAAGCTACAGGCGACCCCAGGCCTCCGGCCCCAACAACAAGGACCTTGGCCGCCAGGAGTTTTTCCTGGCCTCTGCCCCCCACTTCCGGCAGGAGGATTTGGCGGCTGTATCTCTCAATCCTCTCATCACTCAAGCTCATTTTGTTCCTCCAGCTCTTTCTTTTCACGCTTCATGCCTAACGACACAGTGCTATTCAAAATGAATCTCATTCTTAGTAGGTGCTTTTGGATTTTTTAGGACCCTATTTTCAAACGTTTTTCTTAAGGTTTTAATGAAGTCACTCCATTTCTCCGGGATTTGCAAGACCACCCCTATCCTGGTTCTTCCATATCCTCGGGCATTTTCATCATACCATTTTGTGATTGTTTCGATAAAACTTGGCACTTCCTCATCCGAGATGAATTCAGCGATTTTATGCCCTGTAATCGGGTGCCTTCCGTGCCTGCCTCCCACTCGCACTGTCCATCCTTTAACCCTTTCCTGCCAGCTATCGGTAGGGCAGGACCGTACGCAGTCACCACAATACAAACATTTCTCAGGATTGAATATGGGTTTACCTGTCTCGACGTCGCTTTCGATGGCCCCTTCCTGACAGGCTTTTGAACAGATGCGGCAGCCCGTGCAGGTCTCCTCGTCCCATTCCGGCTTGACCGCCCCTTGAAACCCTAAATCATTTTCACTCGTTCTTGCACAGTCGATAGGACAGCCTGAGAAAGAGATCTTGAATTTATGGGGAAGGTTCTTGCCGAAAAATTGCTCATCAACCAGTTTCGCCATCTTCTGGGTATCCATTATTCCATTAGGATTATATTCGCAACCTGAACAGGCTGTGGGAACTCTTATCCGGGGACCGCAAGAGGCTATCTTCTGGTCTTTTTCAGCCAATTCTTCGTAAATGGCTTTAAAGTTATGATAATTCACATAGGGAAGCTCAAGAGATTGTCTAACCGATAAGTGAATATAGTCGCCGGCATATTTTTTTGCTACCTCGACCACCTTCTCCAATTTTGAAAGGGGTACCCTGCCACCCGGGCAGCGGAGCCGCACTGTAAACATATCTTTCTGCCTTTGCTTGATGAGCCCGCCTGATTTAAGGGTGTTAAAGTCTATCGAGCCGGTCTTCCCCTCGATTTCCGTATCAATCTGGACCTTAATCCCCTTATCCTCAATGAACTTATCTACCATTCCTAAGCCCTCCCTTTCTTATCAGGAGTTTATAACTGCCATCAGGAAGCTTCGTAACTCTGGTAATTTTATGCCCTTCTTCTTTGATCGAGCGGGGAACGCTCTGCATCGGCTCGCCATCATCTATGATAATCTCTAAATTTTGACCGTCCTCCAGCTCTTCCAGTCTTAGCTTCGTCTTAACAAAATTAATGGGACAAATAACTCCTTTGAGGTTCAAACTGCTGGCAGCTTTTTCTCCTCGCTTCTCTTCTTCCAAAAGAAACCCTCCTTTTCAATGACAGCGACAGCGACTTAAATCAGACATTCCTGATCAAGGCTAAAGCCTTGAGTTACAGGTTGATGTCAGTCTGTAACTCAGCTTTCTCGCCGCGCAGGCGCTGGCGCAGCGGGTCAGGGCTGATCAGGTCGGGCCGTCGAAGATTTATACAATGATACTTATGTCTCTTTTTCTTAAAATTCAAAATATTGTGCTATAGAGAAATATCTTTCTCCAGTATCCGGAAATAATGTAACCACCCGATTGCCCCTCCCCAATTTTTTAGCGACCTTTAAAGAGGCAAATAAAGCGGCTCCGCTGGAGATGCCTACTAACAGGCCTTCCTCTTTGGAGATCCGCTTTGCCATTTCATAAGCTTCGTCATCCTGAACCGTAATGACCTCGTCAATGATTTCTCGGTTTAATATCTGGGGGATAAAACCTGCTCCAATACCTTGAATTCTATGGGGACCCGGGTTCCTCCCGGACAAAACGGCACTCGAAGCGGGTTCAACAGCGAAGATCCTAACTTTCGGATTATATTCCTTAAGAATTTCTCCAACACCTGTAATGGTCCCTCCTGTTCCTACCCCGGCGACAAAAGCATCTACTTTTCCCTCCGTTTGTCTGAGGATCTCTTGAGCGGTTGTTTCTCGATGAATTTGAGGATTTGCAGGATTATTAAATTGTTGTGGCATATAGGAATTGGGAATTTTCTTTAGAAATTCTTCTGCCTTCTTAATGGCTCCTTTCATCCCTTCGCTACTCGGAGTCAAAATATTCACTGCACCAAAAGAATTGAGAATATAGATCCTCTCTAAGCTCATGGACTCAGGCATGGTAAGGATGCACCTATATCCTTTTACAGCACACACCATTGCAAGCCCGATTCCTGTATTTCCACTGGTGGGCTCGATGACCGTTGAACCTGCTTTGAGCATTCCTGCCGTCTCTGCATACTGAATCATGGATAGGGCGATTCTATCTTTCACACTCCCCCCAGGATTAAGAAACTCCAACTTTGCAAAAATTTCTCCCATGTCTGGCCCGGGGATTCGATTCACTTTTACCAACGGGGTATTCCCGATCAAATCAAGTATATCGTGACTGAAAAGCTGATCCCTTCTCATCATTGTGGATACCCCGTACTTTCCTCTTTTACCATCCTACTTTAATTTCTGATAACTATCCGTTTAAGAAAAGCAAATGCAACATGTAACTACTAAAGGCTGTAAAGAGTGGAACAATAATCCAGACCGAGACAAATCTTTTGACGATCGGTTTTTCCATAGTGCAACGAAAACCATCTTTTATGCAACTGATCCCAATAAGAGAGAATGTAGTGAACTGGACATAGGGTGTCGGAAGACCCAAGAGGGAGGCAATGATCACGAAGGTGGCTGTAATCAGGGACACGATGCTTGCGGAAAATTCACCAATGGGCACAATGTCTTTGGAAACAGACTGAATCATCTTTTCTCCAAAGAGGAGTGCCCCGATTCCAAAAAGGGGGCTGATGAAAAGGAAGGCCAAAAGAGGATGAAATGCCAAAGAGATGACAAGGGGGGCGACGACATTGGCTACATTATTTGTTCCTATGGCAAATCCCGCGTACAAATCATGAAGGACAATGAATTTCTTGAATTTTGCCCTGTGAATGAAAAACTTCTCATAGAACCTTATGTTGCCCTGATGGGGAGGGTAAATTTTCCGCTTGATCAAGATCGTTAAAAAAAAAGAAGATAAAGAAAAGAAGGATGCAAAGAAGACAATCTTTAAGATAACAAGCCAATGTACATCCCCATGATAAAACCCAGCGCCGACGAAGCTGGCGACAGTCACAAAACTCGTGGATTGAGGAACCCGAAGCAAATTACTTAATAGCATCGTCATGGCGCACGATGAGAGTATGATGATACCTGATGATAGGTTCAATGGGTAGGACGTGATTTTCTTCATTAACGTATCTCCCACTCTTGGCCCCACTAAAACACTTCCGAGAAGGACACATAAGGCATAAAGTAAGACAGCTCTATTTCTTTTTAAGATATTACTTCCATAAGAGGGAGTGAAAGAAACGGAGAATCCGCTGGCCCCCATATTCATCGCCAGAAATGCCGAGAGAGGAATTATCACTGCTGCGATTATCATTTCCCTGCTTCAGTGACCGCTTCTCGGTTGAAGACCGGGCTTTCCTTCACCCCCTTTAGCGGGCGAGTGTGAATGCCACATTCCCCACCGCATTTACTTGTTCCAATCCAGCGTCCTGCTCGTTCGTCCTCACCACTTGAAATTCGAGTGCAAGGCTCGCATCCCAACGATCTGTACCCTTCTTTATAAAGGGAGTTCACCGGTACTTGATACAAAGCCAAATACTGCCAAACCTCCCTTTCTTTCCAGATTAATATCGGATTTAACTTGATCAGCCCTTTGTCCCTTTCTTCGACCTCTTTGAAATCGGTACGAGTTCTTCCCTCGGTGCAGCGGAGGCCCGTCACCCAGCATTGCACGTTCATCTCTTCGACAGCCCTGCGTGTTGGCTGAACCTTGAGGATGTCACAGCAAAGATCAGGATCAGTTCGATAGAGCTGGTCCGGAATCTTTTCAGTATTCTCATAGACTTTCAACTCGGGATATCTGAGGACCATCTCTTTCATGAACTGCTTTGTTTCCTTCGGTTTGAATCGCGTCGTGATGATAAACCCTCTGATTTCTGGATTTACCCTCTTCGCCAAATCCCATACGGCGACTGAATCCTTTCCCAGGCTATTCGCCACAACCAAACCATCGCCATATTTTTTGTAAGCCTTTTCAATCAAGGATAGAGACCTTTCTACCTTCTCCTTAAAGTTCAAAGTCTCCACTAACGTTTTGATATCGTCATGATTTTCCAACAAACTCATTTTCTTCTCCTCCATAGAAGTTTGATTTTCAAGTTACCCTTCTAAAGCTTGTTTTAGATCTTCAATCAAATCCTCTACTGCCTCTATTCCTACAGATAAACGGAGCAAATCTTCATCAATCCCCAATTCTCTCCTCCGAGCAACCGGGATGGCAGCATGCGACATAGTCCATGGATAAGTGAGAATGCTTTCCACCGCCCCCAGACTCACAGCAACAACAGGCAGTTTCACCCGGGTCATCACCTTTTTGGCTAGTCTCTTATTCTTCAGGCGGAAAGAAAGGATGCCCCCGGAACCCGAGGCTTGTCGCCGATGAAGCGCACGCCCGGGATGATCCGGCAGGCCCGGGTAATAAACAGCCACAACTTCCGGGCACCGACAGAGCCAACGGGCTATCTCTATTGCAGAGGCCTGCTGTTGTTCCAAGCGGACCTTGAGTGTTTTAATGCCCCGCATGAGCAACCATGAATCATGAGGTGAGAGGACAGCCCCAAAAGCATTCTGAACAAACTTAATTTCATTTGCCAGCCCTTTGTCTTTGACTACCACCACGCCCGCCAACAGATCGCTATGTCCCCCCAGGAATTTCGTCGCGCTATGGACCGAGATATCAATACCAAGATCCAGGGGTCTTTGCAGATAGGGCGTCATGAAAGTATTATCGGCGATTGTGAATAGATTATTCTCTTTGGCCACCTTAGCCATACCCTTCAAATCCGTAATTCGAAAAAGAGGATTAGAGGGAGTCTCAATATAGATGGCCCGGGTGTTGGGACGGATGGCCTTCTTCACTACTTCAGCATCACTCATATCAATAAAGGTCGTCTCAATTTGGAATCTGCTGAAGAGACGCGTTAACGCCCGGTAGGTGCCGCCATACAGCTCCTCCGGAGCAAGGATATGATTACCGGGAGAAAGCAACATCAGGACCGATGAAATTGCAGCCATCCCCGAAGCAAAGGCAAACCCATAAGAACCGTTTTCGAGCGACGCAACCAGTTTTTCCACTGCCTGCCGGGTTGGGTTTCCGGACCGTATGTATTCATACTCTCCAGGCTTATCAATTGAGTGCTGGTGATAGGTGGAAGCGGGGTAAATAGGGAGACTGACCGCACCTGTGTGAGCATCAATTTCTACACCCGTATGGAGAATCTTCGTGCTTATCTTCATAAAATATTTCTCACTTGACAGACTGCTTTTTGTTTGTCGCCATCTCCCGACAAACAAAAAATCCTTCCCTCTGTGCCCTCTGTGTCTCTGTGGTGAGTGCAAACATTTTTGTCTTCTCTTAATAAGGATTCAGGTCGCAAGGGCTTGATCAAGATCCGCAATGAGATCGTCTGCGTCTTCGATACCCACTGACAGGCGCAGCAAACGATCAGTGATCCCCAACCGGAGTCGGACTTCTTCAGGAATATCGCTATGAGTCTGGGTCGCCGGGAGAGTAACCAGTGTCTCTACTCCACCCAAGCTTTCGGCAAACAGAATAATCTTCACCCGCCTCAGCATATTCTTTACCCGTTCAAAAGAGTCCACTTCAAAGGAGAGCATCGCTCCATGGCCGCGGGCTTGGGATCGATTGATTGCATGTCCCGGATGCGAGCTCAGACCGGGAAAATAAACCCGGCGCACATAGGGTTGAACACTCAACCAGGAAGCGATTCGGGCGGCATTTTGCTGTTGTTTTTCCAACCGAAGGCCAAGCGTTTTCAGCCCCCTCATTAGGAGCCAGCAGTCCCACGGTCCGAGGACTGCACCGATTGAGTTCTGCAAGAAATGTAGCTGTTCCCCAAGAACCTCATCTTTAACAACCACTGTACCGGCTAAGAGGTCATTGTGGCCTCCCAAAAATTTCGTGGCACTATGTATCGTAATGTCCGCCCCCAGGTCCAAAGGATTCTGCAAATAGGGGGTCATGAATGTATTGTCAACGATCGTTAAAAGGCTGTGTCGCTTCGCTAAGCCTGAAATAGCGCGAATATCCGAAATCTTCATCAGTGGATTCGTCGGAGTCTCAACAAAAATCGCTCTCGCCGAAGGTGTGATCCCTTCAGCAATGGCAGAGAGATTGCTGGTATCTACGAAATCCGCGGAGAGACCAAAACGGGAAAAAACCTGATTGAAGAGACGATAGGTGCCCCCATAGAGATCATCAGAAATGAGAATCCGATCTCCGGCTTTGAAAAGCGCCAGGACCGTCGTGATGGCTGCCATTCCGGATGCAAAGGCGAAACCCAGCACCCCTCCTTCCAGACGGGAAATGGCTCCCTCTAAGACCTTGCGTGTGGGATTGATGGTCCTCGAATAGTCAAATCCCGTGCTCTCTCCCAAACCGGGATGTTGAAAAGTTGCAACCTGATAGATGGGAGAGCTCACGGAACCTGTGACCTTGTCGGACCGGACCCCTATGTGTACGAGTTGAGTATCAATCTTCATAACATTCTCGCCTAATGGTGACGGCAACGATGCCCGTATCGTCCCCTTCGACTCGCCGTTCCGAAGGTGGGATCCTTATGTCGGTTGCCTTTTAGAGCAACGATGCCCGTATCGTCCCCTTCGACTCGCCGTTCGTCATGAGGTTCTCGAAGGATGAACGGCGGCTCAGGACAGGATTCGGTAACGTCTTTCGGTTTAAGAAGTTCACGCCTGCGTGCCGAAACGCACTCCGGCGTGCAGGCACGTAAGCGTCCGCCTCTAAACGAAACGCCTGCCTGCCGGTAGGCAGGGACTTCCTAACCGTAGCCTTTACCTAAAATCTATTTTATTAAAAAAGGAGGAAATTGTCCTTCCCATCCATCAAAGTCACCATGAAGGTTGGCGCCATTTTAATCTTCTGAGATACTACATCAGATTAATAGTATATTATCTTAAGATATTGCCTATTGTTTTTATAAAGATTTAATTAACACGCTTATTGGAAATTGTCAAGAACTTCTTTACAAAAATCAATAAAAGTGTTAAATATCTTAAATTTCAAATAGTTAACTCTGGTCTTTCAATGGTTTTCTTTGATCAAAAAAGCTTTGAAACAAAGAACCCGCTCTCCACAAATCTATCTAATAGAAAAACTGTGAACTGCATAATTACTCTTGATAGTTTTTGGAATATATATTGAAATTCTTAATTTGACATATAGAAAAACAATATACTATGATTCTTAGTGTTGGTTGAAACCAAGACAAACAGGTCCGGAAAATGTAATATCAGGTTTGTTTGGACAACTGGAAGCTTTAGGAGGAATACATGGACGGGAAAAGGATCTATCCCTCTATGCTGATTTTTTTAGCCATTTTTTTTATGCTTAATGTTTCTGAAGCCAAAGAAAGGCACGCTGAAGTTACATTCAAGATTGATCTAAAAGCACCGGACAATTCCAAAGAAGTAATAATCTGGATTCCATACCCGGTATCGGATGAAAACCAGACAGTGGAAAATGTGAAAATTGATGGAAATTATTCTCTTCAGAAGATTTCTAAAGAAAAGGATTTTGGCAATTCGATTCTCTATGCAGAGTGGAAAAACCAGTTAAGGGATAGAACCCTTACTTATACTTTTACAGTAAAAAGGAAGGAAGTCGTCAGGAGAGATTTTCCCCAAGAGGAATCCCCTCTAAATAAGAGAGAGTTTGAAAGATATCTTACTGCCACAAGCCTCGGCCCGACAAGTGGAAGGATCAAGGAATTGGCAGAAAAGATCACGCAAGGCAAAAAGACAAGCCTCGTCAAAGCGAGGGCCATTTATGATTGGATCGTCCATAATATGTACCGTGACCCTCAAATAAAAGGTTGTGGGATGGGCGAGGTGGAGAAACTTGTCACAAGTCTTGGCGGTAAATGTGGGGACATTCATTCTGTCTACATAGCTCTTGCAAGGAGTGTCGGCGTTCCTTCAAGAGAGATCTTCGGTATTCGCATCCCTAACGGAAAAGAAGGAGAGATGACTAAAGCCCAGCACTGCTGGGCGGAGTTCTACTTTCCGGGATATGGTTGGGTTCCAGTTGATCCATCGGATGTTAGAAAGATCATGCTTGAGAAGAAATTGGATTTGGGAAAAGAGAAAGAATATCGAGAATATTATTTCGGCGCCGTGGATGAGAGCAGGATCGCTTATGGAATGGGTCGGGACCTTACCCTTAATCCTCCTCAGAGAGATGGGAAGCTGAACTATTTCATGTACCCCTACGCTGAGGCAGACGGAAAGGCATTAGATGATTTATTTGGATTCAATCTGGGATATACCATTTTATTTAAAGAATTATGATGAAGTCGTAAAAGTCGGTGATCGTCATTCCGGCGAAAGCCGGAATCCAGCAATTTCTGTTATTTATGAAAACACTGGACACCGGTTTTCACCGGTGAGACGACTTTTTTCGAGATCATCAATTACAGGGTATTTGAAAATTTGAGAGGACTCATGGCGCTTTTTAGAAAGAAAAAAACTCTAACAGGGCTTTCCCGAACGTGCGGCTGAGCAGCGAAAATCGGTCCGACGGATCTGTCGGACGCACTCAAAGCGCTTAAACCTTCACAGGATCCCAACCTCCTTGTAGGGTTTGAGACCTGTGATGACGCTGCTGTTTATCGCATATCGGACCAGACTGCTTTGATCAGTACCGTGGATTTTATTACACCACCCGTTGACGATCCTTATTGGTTCGGACAGATCGCTGCGGCAAACTCCCTCTCTGATGTATATGCCATGGGAGGCAGGCCTCTCACCGCCCTCAATCTGGTCATGTTTCCCTCCAAGAAATTGGGTATGGATGTATTAAAAGAGATCCTTCGTGGTGGATCGGAAAAGGTAACAGAGGCCGGCGCTTCCATTGCAGGCGGACATTCAGTTGATGATAATGAACCCAAGTATGGCCTTGCTGTAACAGGGGTCGTTCATCCGGACCACGTTCTGACCAATTGCGGCGCCAAAGCAGGAGACGCCTTAATTCTCACAAAACCCCTCGGCACAGGAGTCTTGTTTAATGCCCACCGTTCCAAGAAGTTGTCCTGGCCCGATTTGGAGGCTATCCTTGCCGAGGTAGCTTCTCTGAATAAAAAGGCCTTGGAAATCGCATTGGATTTCGATGTCCATGCCTGCACGGATATCACAGGGTTTGGAATTGTAGGACATACATTAGAGATGGCAAAGGGGAGCGGGGTTCAGATCAACCTTTCTTATGAGAAGCTCCCCTTTTACCCCCGCGCTCTTGAGATGTATCGAAGGGGAGTGACAACGGGAAGTAACCTGGCTAACAGGAAGTTAGCCGAGGGATTTTATATGAAGAAACGAAATCTATCCGAAGAGCAAGAGGAATTGCTTTTCGACCCTCAGACCTCCGGAGGGCTGCTGCTTTCTATTCCCTCTGCGGAAACCGATCGCCTCATCAATGAATTGAAGAAAACAGGGATAAAAACTGTTTGCCGAATCGGCGATGTTGTCGCTGCACAAGAGCCTTCCGTGCAGATTTCTTAAAGAGAACCGTTCGCAAATATGTTGCGATATTAAATTGACTCATTATTTTCAATAGTTATCATTAATGTAATAATCTTTCTTGAATTGCTCTATTTTTACATACATAAAATATAGAACTATTTTATATATACTATCATTTTGATCAACTATTTATTTTGTTTTTCCCATTTATTTGGTTGACAACCTTTTTCTGACATGTTAGATTTTAAACTAATGAAAAAAGCAAGCCATACAGGGATCTCAATTCTTCTCCTCATCCCTTTTATTACAGGAATGGTTCTCCCTTACGGAGCCGGGGACAATCTTTCACTGTTTGTCAAAACATTTTTTAATGATCATCATCCACAAGTCAGTTTTGAAAAACCTTGCGACATGGATCATTGCAATCCTTATATGCCAAAATGTCCCCTCTGCCCTTCTCCAGGTTCCGTCGCCCAATTTCTCAATACCGAGGGCGCAGGAGCTTATCTGCCAACACCAACTTCTTCCTTCATCGTGATCACTTCAGGAATTCTCTCTGACCAGGGAGTAGTGAAATCAATCTTTCACCCGCCATTATCAATTCTTTAGTCCCATCACTTAGGAGCTTATTTTCTGTCTCAGTCCATTGGTTAGAGATTTCTACCAATTTTCCCAGATTCTCTATCAAATCCTCTCCGGGCTTCATAGCTATACATCGCAGAATAGGAGGGAAAGAATGAGATGTAACCAATTTGTTAGACAAGAAATACGGCCATCGAGTTTAGGAGGGAGCAAAGATGGAAACCTACACTGAAAAGATTGATACGGCTACATGTCCATTCTGCGGCGGAGAAATTGAAAAAGGAAACCGATTCTGTGTCCACTGTGGAAATTCCCTGCCGCGCAAAAGAAAAACCCGTTTGACAAACCGATTCATCCTCTTCGGAATAATCGGCCTGATCTTAGCCGGGGCAATCGGTTTTTTATGGACGAAGGGTCTTGAATCAAAACTGGTAGGTAAAGTGAATGGGGAAGAGATTACAACGGAAGAGTTTACAAAGAGGCTGGACCGGGCCAAGAAATTCTACGAATCCCGTTATGGGCAAAACCTTTTTGAAGGTGAGGCAGGAAAAGAAAACTTGAACCGACTTAAGACAGACCTTCTTGATGAGATAACGACGGAAAAGATTCTTCTCCAGGAAGCAAAGAAGGCTGGCTATTCTGCCGCACCTGAGGAGGAGATTCAGAAGCAATTGGAGGCCATCAAAAATAAAAATGGTTTAACGGATGTTGATCTTCAGAAGATGATCAATGGAAGCATTGAGGATTTAAAAAAGGAGCTCAGAGAGGGATGGATCATTTCTCAATTTATAGAAAAGAATATTTTTAAAGGTGATCAGGTGAATGGAAATGTCATCTTTGCGCAATGGGTTACCCAGGCAAAGGCAAAGGCCCGGATTGAGAACTATGAAAAATTGGAGCCTGTTTCCACAGCTAAAGCCTCGTGCTGTAAAACCGGATGCGGGGGAGGTGGAAGACCACAACCTCTTGATCCGAAGATTGAGAAGGAGGCAAGAGCCAAAGGTTTAGAGTATTACGAGAAAAAGACCCAGAAGAAAGCGGCGGATGCGAAGGTTACCAATTTTGGGTGTCATATCCAGGTGGATATTATTGAAGATGGAAAAATAGTGGCTTCCCTCACCTACAACGGGGAAGAAGTCCAGGAAATCTAAGAGAGCTCTGAAAAACTGCCTTTCGCTCTCTTGATTACACCGATTCTAAAAAATGATTACAGAGATTTTGAGGCTTTTTCAGAAATCTCTAAAAAAGGAGGAGCATTCAATGAAAGGGAAAATATGTCCAAAATGCCAGGCAAAAAATCAGGAGTCGAGTAATTTTTGCAAGAAATGCGGGGTTAAGTTTTCTAATGATTCTTCGTTTCAAGAAAAGAGAGAGATGGTCATGGGTGAGAAGAAGAGGAATAGCTTTTTGATACCCATCTCCTTAGCCGTCCTTGCTGTTGTACTGATAGGTGTGGGCTACTGGATCATCGAGGGAAATACAGGAAGTAATCCAAAAGTTTCTTCTCAGCCAAAGGTGAGTGAGAAGGTGGACTACACCGGACAAACGGTCCGTATGACCGACGTCCAGGCGAAGGTGGAGAACGGAAGAATCTCTATTCCTCTTAATGAGGTGATGGAGAAGAAGCTTGTTCGTTTTGAGTACGAGGGCAACGGACTTAAGATCCCTCTTCTTTCATATATTACTTTGGCTGGAAGAGTTGTGACTGCCATCAGCATGTGCGAACCATGCCGGTCATCACGATTTCATATCAAAGACAAAACCATGGTATGTAATGCTTGCTACACGGAGTGGAATCTGGAAAACTTGAAAGGAATTAAAGGCGGCTGTCTCAATTATCCGCCCGAGGTGATTCCAAGCACGGTGGAGAAAGACCGGATCCTTATCGATGAGAAATTAGTCCGAGACTGGAAACCAAGAGTCTGAGTCAGTAGGCAGTAAAGATAGCGTGATCAGTCGTCAGTGACCAGTAATCAGTTAACCAAACAAGAAAGATAAGCAGAAAGAAAAGTTAATGATTTGTTGAGTTTACTGGGTTCAAACCCAAAGAACCCAAGTAACCCAATGAACCCAATATACAAATCACACTGACACTAATCACTGAGACAGGGGAAAAACGATGCGACTCAAAGATATTTCTATTAACAATTTGAAGAGACGGAAGGGAAAGGTTTTCTTCCTTATACTCGGCCTCACCATCGGCATCACAACTGTTGTGACCCTCATCTCCGTCACCCGGATGATGAACGAAGACATTGCCAATAAATTGGATGAATTCGGCGCCAATATCCTCATCATCCCCCGATCGGATGATTTAACCCTCTCTTACGGGGGGATGAGCATCGGAGGAGTCTCCATCGATACCCAAACCCTGAAGGATACGGATATTCCAAAAATCCGGCAAATTGAGGTCCGGGAAAACATCAGCACCATCTCACCCAAACTGATCGGAGTGGTGGAGGTCGAAGGGAAAAAGGTTCCTCTCATGGGACTTCAGTTTCAGGAGGAGCTCCGTTTGAAAAAATGGTGGAAGGTCCACGGAGCAGCCCCCAAGAACCAGGAAGAAGTCCTGATAGGAAACGAGGCGGCAGTCCGCCTCTTTAAGAGCACTGGGGATTCTATCCCGATCAACGGGAAGTCTGTCAGGATCTCTGGAGTCCTGGATGAGACAGGATCGCAGGACGACTTCCTTATCTTTGCTGATTTGGCCTTTGTCCAGGAGGCTGTGAAAAAACCCGGGGCCATAAGTCTGATTGAGGTTGCGGCCTTCTGCCAGACTTGCCCCATTGAAGATATTGTCAGTCAGATCTCAAAAGCACTGCCTCATGCGAAAGTGACAGCCATCAAACAGACCATTCAGACAAAAATGGAAGCGCTGGATCACTTCAAGAAATTCTCTATTGGGATATCCATCATTGTGCTTCTCATTGGAGGTCTGATCGTCTTTACCAACATGATGGCGTCGGTGAATGAACGAAAGAGGGAAATTGGGATCTTTCGTGCCATTGGGTTTCGCAAATCCCATGTGGTTCGAATCATCTTTCTTGAAGCGCTCATCGTAGGCGCCATTGCAGGAATAATTGGATATGTTCTGGGCCTGGGCGCCTCTCAATTGATCGGCCCGCTCATTACCGGGGTAAAGTCAGGAAAAATATTGATTGATCCCTTGTTAGCTGGCGGGGCAATCTTTCTGTCCGCATTTATCGGGATCTTGTCAAGCGCTTATCCGGCCATCCATGCTTCAAAGATGGACCCAACCACTGCGCTCAGGTCACTATGACGATGCCCATAGCTCATGGCAGATAGCCAAAGGTATTAGAAAGCAGTGGGCAGCATGCAGTAACCAGGAAAGAATAAACGCTATGCGCTATGCACTTTGCGCTATGCGGGAGGTTGTTATGAGTCTAATTGAAATAAAAAACCTAAGCAAATCTTACCAAAGCGGGGAGGAATGTGTCATGGCCCTCGCTGATGTAAGCTTGAACATCGAAAGAGGGGAGCTTATCTCAATCATGGGTCCCTCCGGGTCGGGGAAATCGACCCTTCTCACCATTCTGGGCGGACTCAACCATCCTTCAGAAGGGGAGGTGGCTGTCGATGAGATCCCCATCTATAAACTTCCCATGGAAAAACTTGCCGACTTCAGACGAGAATATCTGGGATTCATCTTCCAGTCTTTCCAATTGATTCCTTATCTTACCGTAATTGAGAATGTGATGCTTCCTCTCTCCATCACACAAACATCGAACCGGGACCAGTTCAGAATGGCAGAAGAGATCCTTGAAAAAGTCGGTCTTAGGGTCAAGGCGAAAAGGCTTCCCGACCAGCTTTCAGGCGGAGAGCAGGAAAGGGTGGCCATTGCAAGGGCTCTTGTCAATTCCCCGCCCATCCTCATGGCTGATGAACCTACGGGAAACCTCGACACAAAGACCGGTAAGGAGATCATGGATCTGTTCAAGCATCTCAATGAAGAGGGTCAGACGATCATCATGGTCACCCACAATCCGGAGAACACAGCTTATTCATCCCGGACCATCTCTCTCCGGGATGGAAGAGTGGACGGTAACGGTTTGAAGACGTGATGGAAATGAGAGGAGATGGACGATGCTTAAGAAGCCGTTCTTACGAGTTTCTTGTCTAATTTTTCTTTCTTTTTTTCTGACCCGTCAAGGTATTGCTCAAAAAGATAACATCGGACAAATAGCCATTGATACAGTCAGAGCTCACATGGGCTTGCCGCCCGGGACAGAGGTTCGATTTATTGAGAAAAAGGAGAGTCCCATCCCGGGCTTTTACTCGGTAAAGCTGTCTTTTGTGACTCCGGCTAAAGAAATCCCTGCCGTCATCTACGTGGATAAGGCGGGCGAGAAAGTCTTTCTTGGAACCCTGGTCGTCAAGGGGGAGAATGTCACCAGAAAAGAAGCAGGAGAACCTAAACCTCGCAAGGTGGATTTGGCTCTTCTGGAGATGGAGAAATCTCCTTTCAGAGGACCTGCCCAGGCAAAGGTGACGATTGTGGAATTTTCAAATTTTCACTGCCAATATTGTGTGAAGTCGTGGAAGAGCATGAACGAGCTGCTGAAAAAATATCCTCAGGATGTCAAATATGTTTTCAAACACTTTCCCCTCCAAGCCAACGGGAAGGCGCGGGGGCTGTCTGAAATGGTTGCCGCAGCGCAGATGGTAAGCTATGAAGCTTTCTGGGAGATCCACGACTTTTTCTTCTCCGACGAAGGGCAGGCGCTTATCAATAATGAAAAAGAGCAACTGAGGCTTAGGATAGAAATCATCTTAAGACAGAAGGGTTTCGACGTGAAGGCTTTTCAGACAGCCCTTAATACCCTGTATGGGAAAACCAGGGTGGAAGAAGATGTCGCCCTTGGAAACAAGATTGGCGTCAAAGCAACCCCCTCGACAATCACAAACGGTAATTTTGCAGGCGGTCTTCTGCCAGAAAAGGCGATCGAGAAGTACCTCGGAAAATAATCTACAGGCGGACTGAGAATCTTCGGGACTTTAAGAATATCGAGAAGAATCATCAATGAGATATCTTATTATCGTCCTTTTATGCTTCGTTTTTCTCTCTGCCCCTATCCTGGGCGAAGCCCAGACACCCTCCCCTATTCAGATCTACCTGTTTCATATTCAGGAATGCCCCGCATGCGGAGGCATTCTTCAGGGGTATCTTCCGGATCTCCAATCCAGGTACCCTTTTTTAGAGGTCAATACTTTTGATGTCGAAAACGCATCGTATTATGAGGCTCTTGTCAGGCTGGAGCAAAACATGGGCCGGGCGGGCAGTGAGTTTCCGGTCTTGTTTATCGGAGATCAGCTCCTCTCCGGGGAAACGGAGATCAAGGAAAAGTTGGAGCCCCTTATCCTGGAATTTCAGCTAAGGGGTCCCGTTCCTCTTCCTCCGGTTGAAATGGCCTCCAGCGCCAGAGCCTCCGAAAAAGCTTTTTCGGTCGATCTGGCCTACTTTTATCAGAAAGGATGTTCAAAGTGCGACAGGGCGGCCTACCTGCTCAAATATCTTTCAAACAAGTATCCCCGTTTGAACACAAAAGAGATCGATATTAACAGCCCGGATGGAAAGCGCTTAAACGAGACCCTCTCGACCCGGCTCAATCTTCCCGTCGAGAAACGTTTGACTGCGCCAAGTATTTTCATTGGTCAGGATGTCCTTTTGTCCGGGGAAATCACGGAAGCACGGGTTGAGGCACTGATTCGGAAGTATGAGAAGACGGAAGGTCTTTCCCCTTTAAAGGTAGAAAAGGAAGAGATAAATAAGGCTGGGGAGTCGATAGTGGAACGCTACAAGTCTCTTGGAGTTCTGACCATCCTGACAGCGGGTCTGATCGATGGAGTCAACCCCTGCGCCTTTGCCACCCTTATCTTCTTCATCTCTTACCTCACGCTGGTAGGTCGAAAAAGGAAAGAGATCTTGTGGGTGGGCATTGGTTTTTCGGGAGCGGTCTTTGCCACCTATTTACTGATCGGAGTTGGAATTCTCTCCTTTGTGCAGCGCCTCTCTTTTCTTCCCATCATTTCCCGGGTTGTCTACCTCATCACCATTGCCATTGCATCTATTCTCGGGGTGTACAGCCTCTATGACTACATTCAATTGAAAAGGGGCCGGCCGTCGAAGATGAAACTCCAGCTCCCTGATTTTTTGAAAAGAAGGATCCATCAAACCATCCGGAGAGAAAGCCGGTCTGCCCGTTATCTCCTCGCAGCCCTTGTGTCCGGGCTTATCATCTCTCTTCTGGAGTTTACATGCACCGGACAGGTCTACCTTCCCACAATTCTCTTTGTTACGAATATTTCTTCACTCAGGGGAAGCGCCATCTCCTATCTCGTATTTTACAATTTGATGTTCATCCTTCCCTTGCTGGCCATCTTTGGGTTGACTTACTGGGGAGTGACTTCAGAACAATTGGCTTTCTTTCTTCAGAAAAGGGCCTCGACCATTAGACTCCTCACTTCATTGCTGTTCTTAATCCTTGCCGGGATATTGATTATGCAGCTATTAAGATAAAGACGGATTGAATCATCACTTAATTGAGTATTTGTTCTTTGAAAAGTAGGTGGAGGGTATTTGAATGAAGATATACACCTTTCTTCTTCTGGGGTTTATTCTGGTTCTGACCAGTTGTGCGCCCCGAGTCGGAACGGCTAACATTTATCACCGTGACCAGCCTATTGAAATAGAATTGCAAAATTTCTCCTTCAGCCCCGATCATTTCGTGGTGCTGGGAAACGAATCTCCTATCCTCCTCTCCCTAAGAAACACGAGTAACGTACAACACAATTTCACTCTCATGGCTCCTGACAGGACTTTCACTTTGAGCAAAGATTTGGAACCCAACTCAATGGTCACTCTGAACATTGAATCTCTTAAGCCTGACAATTATCTATTCTACTGTTCCTTTCACCAACATCGAGGGATGGAAGGAATGATGATGGTCCATTAACTCTTATCCTTCCCCTCTCCCCTATTCGGGGGAGAGGGCAGGGTGAGGGGGAAATCAATGATAAAAGAAGAGGAATTACTACACCTGTATTAGATCAAATCAAGATCTTTGGAAAAGGGGGAAAGCCATGAAAAGAAATCTGCTCATTCTGCTAATTTTTTTATTTATTGTTGGCTGTGCCGGAATACCTGTAAGGGAGGAAGCTCGAGTTGATCTGTCTCTCCCGGTAGGGAAGATCGAAGCAAACACTCTTGAAGGGATTCGATATCCTTTTAAGGTTTCCTTACCCTCTCCAAATTGGCAGTTCTCTATAGAAATCCCCAGCTTCATGGAGAGTCTGGGGTTTAAAAAACCTGGCCTGGAGGAGTCGGAGCTATTTCTTATCAATCCGGTAACAAAATCCAACGTCCAGATCGATTTAACCCCTGCCGGGAGAAGAGCGAGGTTCAATCAGAAATTGATGCAGACGATCACCGCAACGGGCGCCGGGGGGTTGGTCGAAGAGTTAAAAATGGAGCATGGAAGAGACTTTCCAGTAGAGGTCAGTAGTGTCACACCTTACTCACTCAAGGGAGTTCAATATGCCGCCCACCGGTTCGTGAAATACAAGCTCGCGGAAACTCCGGTCCTTCACGGTTGGGTCTATGGATTTGCAGAACCCTATCAGATTTTCATCATCTACATGGTTCTCGAAAAAGAAGGGTCTGACGATCTAAATGATATAACAAAGATATTGCAATCTTTTGAGATGACCTCAAAAAAATGAAACGTGCTGAAAGAATTGAACCCATAGAAGAAGAGAGCTCTGAAAAACTACTTTTCGCTCTTTAGATTAGAGATTTCTGGGCTTTTCAGAAATCTCAAGAAGGAAAAATGATGGATGAAGAAAAAGAGTATTACTCGCTCATAAAAAAGGTGTTTGATATACTGGCTCCTTTTTATGATTTTGTGACGATGCCATTTGCAAGGGTAAGAGATAAAGTAGTGAATTTTACCCGTGCAAGAAATGGCTCAAGAATACTGGATGTTGCTACCGGAACTGGGAAACAGGCTTTTGCCTTTGCGAGGAGTGGTTATGAGGTTATCGGTATTGACTTGTCTGAATCAATGCTTAAAGTCGCTAAAAAGAAAAATAAATATGGAAATGTAAAATTTGAAGTCGCCGATGCGACAAACCTGCCATTTGAGGAAAGCAGCTTTGATGTTTCTTGTGTCTCCCTTGGCTTACATGATATGCCCTTGACCATAAGAGAAAAAGCATTGAAAGAAATGGCCAGAGTCACTAAAACAAAAGGCATGATAGTGATTGTTGATTATGCTTTGCCTAAGAACGAGATCAGTAAATTTTTGATATATCACTTCGTCAAACTTTATGAGGGCAAATACTATTCAAATTTCATAAAATCCGATCTTGAAACACTGCTTCGAAAAATTGGGGTTGAAATCAAAGAGGAACTTCCAGTTTTGTTTGGGGCTGGAAAAATCCTGAGAGGGATAAAGCTATAAGGAGGCGAGAGATGACAATAGGTAAAAAGAAGTCAAAGATAATAACAAAGAAGGTATCATTTGAACTCTCGGCACCGGAGGCACAGAAGGTAGACTTGTCCGGAGATTTCAATAACTGGGATGCCAGTGTTCATTCGATGAAAAAGGACAAGAAAGGGGTTTGAAAGACCACTCTCTCCTTGATGCCAGGAAGATACGAGTACCGTTTCCTCATTGATGGTAAATGGGAGAATGATCCTTCATGTTCTTGTTCCGTCCCCAACGAATTCGGAAGCCAGAACTGCGTTAGAGTTGTGGATTGAAAGAGAAGGTGATTGCGCTTAATTTCTTCACCATGGACTAACTGGTAGGCGGGAAGAAAACACAACATTGTAACAAATTTCAGAACATCATAACAATCTTCTATTGATGAAATTTGATTTGCATTGATTTCTGAGTTAAAAAGAAAACAACGGTAAGAATTATGTTTGCATTCAAAACAGCTCTGGTTTTCACTCTTTCTCTGATTCTTCTTTCCGCACATTTTTGTCTTGCTATTGAACCTTCGACCTCAATGGACGGCGGTTTAGGGCATATAATATATAGAGGGAATCATTCTGCTCATCACAACCCTGCTTGTGCTGATAAACTTCCACACCACCAAAATAATCATCCTTGTTGCAATCTGGTCACTGAAAGCATAATATACTCTGCTTCTCTTTTAGATTCTTGTCCCCTAAGCTTATCTGAGTATTCGTTCCAGCCCTTAGAGGTTGTTAAGTCTTTATTTCGTCCCCCTCGAATCCACCTCTAATCAATTCTTTTCCACATCAAATTAGAAGCCTGAATTCCGATTGTTAAGTACTATTTGCCACAATTGGATTCTTTTCCCCATTAAAAGGGCTGAAGAATTCAATCGGAAGGAGGCGATTTTATGAAGCCTTTAGCGGTTGAGAATCGAAACCCCAATCTTGCCAATAAAGCTGTCATTAAGGAGGGCCTTCCTTATTTTGAATCTCAAAAAGTAATTACTAATGTGAGACATCGCATGGCCGTTCAAAAAGCACTCGCAATGATCGAAGAAAGAATTAAAGATCGACCCAATCTTGCCGACCTGGCCTCTCTCTCGGGATTAAGTCGTACCTATTTTTCACATATATTTAAAGAGGTCACAGGGATGAGACTGCAGGATTACCTCGCGAAAATCCGGCTTAAAAAAGCCAAAGATCTTCTGCGCTGCATCGATTTGAAGGTCAAGCAAATTGCTTATGAGGCAGGCTACAAGGACCCAAATTATTTTTGTAGAATTTTCAAAAAAAGGGAAGGGTTTAACCCAACGGTCTGGAGGCTGGGTAAACTATATTCTTCACAAAAGACTCAAAAAGGATAACTTATTCTTCCGATTTATCAAGTAGGTTAAGAAGATTGTAACTTCCTCTTCTTGTTTACCAAATGGGGCTATTATATTAGTAAATATGGAGCCTGAAAGGAAGTAAAGAATAGCTCGGTGGCTTGCGACCCGGGTCAAACAAATATTCAAGGGAAATAGGGAGGGGTCCCGACAATGAAACCCTATGGTCTTCTCCTCATCTTGGCAATCACAGTCTTGGGAAGCTGTGCACCGCGTACAGTTTTTGGACCCGCCCGGTTAATTTATCAGAAAGACCGTCCTATTGAAATAGAATTGGACAGCTATTTGTTCCGCCCCAATCACATTGCGATTATAGGAGATCAATCTCCTTTGACCTTTCATTTAACAAATACAGCCAGCATTCGCCATAATTTTACTCTAATTGATTCACCTAAGAGGGTCCTTATAACGAAAGATCTGGAACCAGGGAAATCGATCACCTTCACTATCGAATCTCTTCCCCCTGGAAACTATGTTTTCTGCTGCAACCGGTTTCTTCACCGGCAGGGAGGCATGAAAGGAATGATAATGGTGAATTAGGAAAATATTGTTGTATCAATAAGATATGTGATTAAGAAAGATGAAAAATGAAAAAAATGGCTGGACATGCCTTAATTCTTATCTTCTCCCTTGTCTTCTTATCCTCTTCAATGCCATTTAATCTTTGTTTGAGTGAAAGAATTCTTCCAGCGAGAGCCGATCCGAGCTCATATTCTTACAATTCGAATCATCCCCATCACCGTCAAACTCCCTGTCAGAATGAAAACCTTTGCTCAAATAATTATCATTGCTGCAATTTACTCCCTGAAAGTCCAGCCACCTATCTTTTTAGTTTAGATTCCTACTCCTTAAATCCTACTGAGATTTTCTTCCATCCAATAATAATCACTAAAGCCTTGTTTCACCCGCCTCGAAACACTCCTCTTTAAACACTTCTTTTGCAAACTCGGAAAATATCCCAGAGCTTAAATCCCCTGTCTATTTGGAGGGGCTATTTCAATAGGTTCTTATGAAGAACTCAGGTGGGGCTATTCAATTCAAATACCAGAAGTTCATTACAACCTTGAAGCATCAGAGGGCTGTCCAGAAGGCGGTGAATATGATTGAAACAAGAACCCAAAATCCCCCTTCTCTCAATGATTTAGCTTCCGCTACAGGATTGAGCCGCACCTATTTTTCTTATGTATTTAGAGAAATTACCGGGATGAGATTGCAAGATTATCTCATACAAACTCGCCTCAATAAAGCTAAAGATCTCTTAAGCGACTCCTGTTTGGAAATCAAACAAATTGGTTATGAAACGGGTTTCAAAGATTCCAGTCACTTTTGCAGGACTTTCAAAAAAAAGACGGGTGTGAGTCCAACAGATTGGAGATTGAGGAAAACCAAAAAATGAAAAACATAATGAAATATAGAAAATCGTAACATTTTCCTATTGTTTCTTCTTGCTCGCTATAAAAAGAGTGTGATATCTACGTAGGGTAAGAGGCAAAAGAGGTTAACAGGGAAAAATCGAAAGGAGGGAAACCAATGGGAACAGAAAGAAAATTACTCAAGTGGCTGTCTGTTGCATTAATTTTTGCAGTCATTCTATTGACCCCGCTTCTTACGTTGGCTGGAGGGGGACAGCATGCTATTCATGGACTTACAGGAGCGATTCCCGGAGTCACGCCTCCTCCGGGTCTCTATTTCGCTGATTTCAACGGCTGGTATGGTGCCAAGAAGCTCAAAGATAATAGCGGAGATACCTTGAAACTTGAGAGGGATGGCGTGGAGTTTGATAAGTTAAATGTCTTTTTCGCCGCTCCTTCGCTCACCTGGATCTCCAAATATAATATTTTGGGTGCATCGTATGGCCAGCGCTACATTGGTGTCGGGCTGTTGATAGAAAATGAGGTGGATGTGTTGACACCGGGAGGGCCTCTCAGGTTGGATGAAACACGAGCCGGGATATTTGACTTTATTTGGGCCCCTATTGTCCTGGGCTGGCACCGAAAAGATGGCCTACTCCATGCGACAGCTGAACTTGACGTATTCATGCCTGTGGGTAATCCTAATCCGAGGAATCTTGTGAATATCAACAAAAATTTCTGGACCTTTGAGCCTGGTTTTGCTGTCACTGGTTTCTCACCTTTTTGGGACCAAAGGCTCGCAGCAAGCGTCTGGCTGAGGTATGATTTTAACACAGTAGATGATAATTTCCTTATTAGCCCGGGGATAGCTAACAAAATTGGAAATCCAGCATTAGCAGGAGTGAGAACGCACAATACTCCCGGTCAGGAATTTCACCTTGATTGGGCGGTCGATTTTGCCGTCTACGAAAAGTTAAGGGTTGGATTACTCGGGTTTTACTATCAGCAAATCACAGATGACGAGACTGGCAGAGGGACCGTTAGAAATGATAAAGGCCGGACCATTGGAATAGGGCCCCATGCATGGGTCCCATACAAGAAATGGATTTTTGAAGGACACGTTACGACTGAAACCGGGGTAAAAAATAGACCTCAAGGAGTAATAGCCAGTTTTAATGTATTATACAAAATATTCTGAAAAAAACGGCGACATAAATGATTATGTTTGGTACTTCACAACGCCTTGCGGATCAGCCCTGAAGGGCTGAGTTACAGTGCTTTAGGAATAGTAACTCAAGGCTTTAGCCTTGATTCGGCAACGCCGATTTATGACGCTGTGTAGAAAGAGACTTTGTCGCAAAGTCATTCTGAGGCGTCAGTTGAAGAAACTTTGCTTTCTAAGTTAAGGTGGTATCGCCTTACCAGTAAGAGGACAATTGGGGGTACAACGATCCATTGGAGCAAAGGCGTCAAGCCTATCTCCAGCCAGGGGATGATAGGCATCGACTCGTTATAGCTGCATGATTCGAAGACATGGACGTTCGTGCGCTCGCTGAAAATCGTGTAAGCAACTCCGATCATGATGAATACTATAAAATTGCACCCATTCAAATTCAAAAACCATTTCCGGCTACGATTCAACATGCTTACAATCAGAAAAGACCCCAGGGTCAAAATGACGTCCCCCAAAGTGCAATGAATCCATCCATAGAGCATAGTGTTAAAGGGAGCATCTTTCATGGCGTAGAAATAGGTTTGGACCACTTCCCAGAAGAAGTTCAGGAAAAAGGCCCAAGCGATAAGACTTAATTCTGGAAGTCGGCAGATCCTCCGCCTGGTAAGGTCGTTGGAAAGAATTGGCATATGAAATCAGTAACGTAATATGCCTGCCCCTCGATGTGGATCATAAAAGGGATCATACCTTCGTGGGTCATAAGGGGTTGAAAATTGGTAGCCACCCCTCCAAAGATGAAATTCCTTGCTTAGCAGAAGAGGGTAACGGTAAGTTGGATCACTAACGGATTCTATTTTTTCACCCGGTATTATTCTTTCAATCTCCCCAGCCACTGTAATCTTTGCTTCCCTATCATATTGGAAGGAGCCTAAAGGTTCTTTGACAAGAATTAAAAATTTCCCTTGAAATGGAACTGTCCTCCTGGGTTCTCCCCTCCAGCCCAAAGGCCATTCGAGAACCTCAATAAGAGTTGTCCCATCTTTTTGAGGGAGTGTTTGAATAATCCCACCTCCCCACAAAACAATCTTACCTTTGTAGGCTTCGGGATTCTTTTGGACCTCGTTGAAGGTTAGGGATTGGTCAACTTTGGCTCTGAGATCTGCTGAAATGATATGAGCACACCCGGTAGCAAAAACGAAAGAAAAAAGGAGAATATAAAGAGAGATTCCTTTTGCCATTTTAATTAAAAATAATCATTTTTATGCAAAATTCAATATATCTTTTATGAGTAAGCGAGACCTTTTTTGTCTTTATCCCTCCCAAAGTTCTTCAGATCGCGCCAATATTCCTCATATTCATGGGAAGCTTGAGATTGAGCTGCCACCTGCACAGAATTAATCTCTTGATAATGTTGTGCCAATGTAGATACTATGCCAGAATCCAGTCTGGAGGTTTCAACCATCTGCCGCAAGACTTGCAAGGCTTCTTCTTTCCCCATTCCCTTTCTGTAAGGCCGGTCCTCCGTGATAGCCGTGAAGACGTCTGCCACGGACATGATCCGGGAACCCAGGGGCAATTCTTTATCCCCATAATGGAAAGGATAACCTTCTCCCTCAAGACGTTCATGGTGAAAAGAGGCCCACTTATTGATGACATCCAGGTCACTGATGGTTTCGAGGATGCGATAAGTATAAAATGAATGGCGTTTGATTATTCTGAAATCATCCTCTTCAAGTTTTGATGGGCTTTCAAGGATCTCTGCAGGGACAGCGAGTTTCCCAAGATCGTGGAGATAGCCGGCGATATTCATCATCCGGCATTGCTGTTCAGAGAATCCGCAATAACCTGCCAGTGCTGCCGCGCTGGCAGCCACCCCGCTTGAGTGAACAGCAGTGAATGGACTTCTGAAGTCTATGATCCGGCTAAAAAGTTTAGCCAGGTTCAGAAGACCCTCCACATCCAATACTATCGTAGCGTTGCTTGCCCTGTTGGCCAAAATCTGGTTCATTGAAGGAAAGACCGTATCAAGCCAGAAAGATTCTTTTCGAGCCAACCTCATGAAAGCCTTGACCAATTCCGGCATAAAAGTTACTCCGGATTTATTCTCGATCGTCTTGCAAATCCCTTCAACTTGTCCAAGCACCTCATTTTGCTTATCAATCAGCACGTCCACCCGATCAGCCAGATGAAGGATATGACTTTCAACGGGAACCGGTTTTCCCATGAACTCAGAACCTTTTCCTCCATTCCAGGGAACATGATGGTAGCGAATCATGGTAGCTATCCTGGAAAAAGGCTCAAAAGTTTTGAGAAGAAGATAACCCGCTTCTGCATGCTCATGAGGCGACTTCATCTCAAAACTTAGAGTATCAATCCTCTCTTTTAAAGAGAGAGCGCCCGTATCATGAAGGGCCCCGGCCATCATGAGGAGGGTCTCTTCTTTTTCTGTTAATCCTAATTCGGTCGATAGGGCAGAAGCAATATAGGCAACATGCTTGTGATGATCCACGACAGCGGGACTCACCAGATCCATCGCATTTGATAAGCACATAATCATGTCAAACAGCGAGACATGCACTTTCCCATCAGGCGCTTTCATCTTTCCTTCCGGTCAGCTCCTCTTCAATAAACCTCAACGTTGCATATAAAAGGCCGTTGGGTGTGTTTCCAAACCTTTACCAAGCGGATTTTTACTATTTTTTATGGGTAACATGCGATATCACTTAGCGTGACTTCCGCCTTGTGCTTGGAAACGCAATAGGGAAACGCTAAAAGGTTCCGCTGTAAAGGTTTTCCAACACACCCACCAGCCTTTTGAGAGGGTTTTATGCAACTACCAGGTAAATAAAGCATGATAAGCCTGACCGCCACCTAAAAAACCAATGAAAAAATGAGGAAAACGATAGAACATTTTTTTAATATTTTTGGTTCTTCCGGCATTTCTGTGGGTCCTGTTTTTATTCCCCTCCTTCATTCCTCCTTAACCCTCCTCTGTCCCCTCTTACTTTAAGGGGGGATAAAGGGGGGTTAAGAGGGGGGATAACACCCACACAAAAGCCGGAAGAGACATATTTTTTAGAAACGACAATTTTTCATCATGTGTATGTTCATTCGGGGGCGGTAAAAGTGTCGATATAGTTGACTACATGCCAAATCTCTTCCTGCGACAGTTCCTTTCCGTAAGAGGGCATCGGTCCTCTTCCGATCAATATTTTCCAGAATAACTCACCATCGGGCATTTCCATTTTATGATGCTCACGGAAATTGGTCGGTTTCGGATCGAGCCCTGCGGCAACAGGCCCCTTTCCATCCCCGTTGACTCCATGGCAGGTGGCACACTTTTTTTCATGGATCTCCTTGCCTTTTCGCAGGGATTCCTTTGTCATAGGCGCCGGGTTTTTGACCTTCTTGGCCTCTTCTGGCACCACCCATCCTGTCTTCTCGTGAGCAGATGTCAAAGCTGCGAGGGTCAGGGTCACAGCGAATACCCAGTAAGAAATTTGATACTCCATTAATGGCCTCCAGAGTTTGAATTATCGTTCAAAAGTAAGCTCAACACAAACGGATTAAATGGCTTACCCCCCTTCGGGCTGGCCTTAAGGGATTACCTTGAATCCGGCTTCTTCCAGCTTTTTGATGACCTCATCCAAGTCCTTACCCTGTTTCCTACACCCAGTAGGAATAGTGGTCACTTTTCCCAACGCATTTCTGACCACCAGGTTCCGGATAAGCCTCGGTCAACTCGTAGACACTCTTTTTTAAATCAATCTCTTTCATCCAGCAACCTCTTCTCCCCTTCCAGTTTATTTATCTCGGTGATATCCTGCGAGACCTCCAGGGTCCCCAGGTAATTCCCCCGCCGGTCACGGATAGCGAAATATCTTATGTAGACGTACTTCCCCTGAAAATGGATCCAGAAATCTATGGAATTCCTCTGGCCTTCTTTAAAGGACTTGAGGATGTTTTCGACTACATGAACACTCTTGGGGGGATGGCAGTTCTGGACTTTTCGGCCGAGGATCGATTTGGTCCTTAAGAAGATCCGCTGGGGCCCCTCGGAAAAGAACCTCACCGCATCATCCTTATCAATAAAAGTGATATCAACCGGGAGGGCATTGAAGACGCCCATTAACTCCTCCAGTTTGATCTCCCCCGTGGGAAGGGAGATTAGGTTCTCTTTTTCTTTTGCCCTGGGCTCCTCAATCACCGTCTTTTTAAATTCTTCGATCAGATGGCTGGTTTCCCTCGGTTTTTCGATAAAGGCATATCCAACATTTTCAGTTTCTTTCAGGACCTCCACCCAATCCTGGGCAGTTAATTTTTCGATGGAAGCGGGAAATAAGATTTTTTCTTCTTTGAAGATCATCCCTTCGACCTCTTCGATCAAAGGGTTTAGACTCACCTGAAGGTATCCAGCGATTTCCTTCTTGTCCTTCACTTTTTCCAATTCGATGACAGAGCGTTCCATCAATTCCCGGATCTCGTCATCTTTTCCCCACATCACCTTGGAAGGGCCAAAAAAGCCCGCCTTCTCCAGGTAAGGGAAAAGAATCTGCTCTTTCCAGGTGTAGTGGACTTCAAGCTTCTGCAGCCTGACCAGTAACTCATTCAATTTTTTCCTGAACTGGTCAACAGTCAATCCTTCTCCGTCCTTCAGCAACTTTCTTATGTCCTTGGTAATTTTTTCAACTTCCCGGTTTTCCAGCTTTGACAGATGGATTGGATGGGCTGGAGATTCCTCTTTGATCATGGACTGCTGCAGGGCGGACTCAAAAAGCAGCGCATGGACATTGCAGAATTTCTTTATTTCATCCGGAGAGATCCCCTCATCCATGAGGGACTGCTCAATTTCGGCAATTTCTGTTGAAGTGATCTCCCCGATTTCTTTCTCGAATCGACGCTTGGCCTCCTCCACGGATAGACCTTGATGCAATTTCATGATAATATCTTTCATTACCTCTTTTTTCCCTTCTTTCCCAATCCCCTCAGCCATTATTTATCCTCCTCTTCGAGCCGCTTCTCAACTCATTTAGTTCCTTCGTGGTTTCTCTCCGAGAGTCAGTTTAACCTCTTCGAATTTGCCATCTCGAAACACCTAGAGTATGACCGTTTCCCCCGGTTCTTTCTCATAAAAACCGTCCCGACCCCAGGTTTAAAGAAGATTCGCTCTTGGCTAGTTAAAACCTTCTCCCCCCCATAGAGTCGAGACGGCACAAAAGGTCACAAAATCCTCCTCCAATAATTCTATCATAAGATATGCATCAATAGGAAAAATAAGCCCGGGGCATATTGCCTCACTCATGGGTACTGAAAGAGAGCGCCCCCCCCGTAACTCAGCCCTTCAGGGCTGATGAATCAGGGCTAAAGCCCTGAGTTACGCACATGAAACCCACGCGTTACGCTCGATGACTAATTAACCCGCTGCCACTCGGTATGGAAGACCCCTTTCTCATCGGTGCGCTCGTAGGTATGGGCGCCGAAATAGTCCCGGCCAACCACAAATCCCGCCTGAGGCGGGAAAAATTGATCACTCGCTTTGAGTCTCGTGTTTCGCGGGATTGCGGGGATTTGAAAGCTGTTTTCTCACAAATCGATAGGCGAATCCTGCTGAAATGAGTAAAGGAACAACGCCGAACAAGATAAAAATGGCATCCGCAGGCAAACGAATCCATTCAATCAGGATGGTGATTCGATCATTTAAAAACTCAGGGCCTCTTGCGTGCCAGTATCCGTTCTTCAAAACATCCAGGAGCTGTAGCACCCCGGCAGGAAAAAGGTTTAAAACGACCATCAATACCAGCCCGATATTCAACCCCCAAAACGAAATACGGATCCACTTTTCCACCCGCAACCATTCCTCGTCGTTGAGTACCTGCCGAATCGCAAAAACCATAAAAGAAATGGCAAACATCCCAAAGACACCCATCATTGCAGCGTGGCCATGATTTGGTGTTAGTATGGTACCCACTTCAAAGTAGCTTATGATGGGTAAGTTTATCAGAAAACCGAATATTCCTGCGCCGACAAAATTCCAGAATCCAACAGACATCATGAAGTAAAAGGTCCATTTGTGAGGGATAGAGATTTCTTTTCCACAGATGTCGCATTTTCCCTTGGACAACTTGATAAAGTCCCAGGCATCCAGGGTGAGAAGCGTCAGAGGAACGACTTCCATGGCCGAGAACATCGCTGCAAGGGCCATTGTCACGCTTGATTGCCCCGTCCAGTACCAATGGTGTGCGGTTCCGATGATACCGCCCCCGAGGAAGAGAATTGCATCAAGGTAGATGACTCGGGTGGCGGTTTGTCGGGAGACCATCCCAAGTTTATAGAAAAGAACGGCAACCATGACAGTTACGAAGAGTTCAAAAAATCCTTCAACCCATAGATGGATAATCCAAAACCTCCAGTTGTCCACCACGGTGAAATGACTTGTGCTGCTGAAGAACATGGCGGGCAGATAAAACAGGGGAATCGCCAGTGCTGCAAGCAGGAAGAGGGTGGAGATCTCTCGCTCTTCACGATTTTTCCTTGCAGGCCTGATTCCCCTAAGAATCAAGATGAGCCATAGGATCAGCCCGATGGCCAGGAGAATCTGCCAGGCTCGACCAAGGTCAAGGTATTCCCAACCCTGATGGCCGAACCAGAACCAGATTTTTCCAAGAAGTTGATAGACGCCAAACATCTCACCCAGAAGGCTCCCGAACACGACGATGACCAGAGCGATGAAGAGAATGTTAGTCCATCTTGCCTGGTCTTTAGGTTCTCTTCCACCCAGGGAAGTGGCGAGAAAGAGTCCTCCTGCAATGTAACCCGTCGCTATCCAGAAAATCGCCAGTTGCAAGTGCCACGTCCGAAAGATATTGCTCGGAAAGAATGCGGGAAGGTCGATCCCGTAAAAGCTGCCTGGATCGGCACGGTAGTGGGCTGTCGCTCCTCCAACCAGGACCTGCGCCAAAAAAAGCAAAACAACGATCAAAAAGTATTTTATCGTCGCTCTCTGGCTGTCAGTGGCTACTCCAGGAACCATTTGAGGATGAATATGTCCCCCTTTGCCTTTCCATCCAAGGAAATTAAACTTTCCAAAGGCAAACAGGACAACAGCTGTTCCCGCAAGCAGGGTGATGAGACTCAGGGCGCTCCAGAGGATCGATTCGCTCGTCGGCATGTTTCCGGCGGAGGGATCATAAGGGAAATTATTTGTGTAAGAATAAGGTTTGCCCGGGCGATTGGCTACAGATGCCCAGGCCGTCCAGGCGAAGAATGCCGTCAATTGCCCGATCTCTTTGGGATCCCTGATATGTCCGTACAGCAGCCCCCGGTTTAAAGTGGGCTGGGAAAAGTAGGCCGTCCACTTTTGGATCTGGTTTCTATATGAGGCTGCCTCTGGAGGCGTGAAAGTCAAGATCTCGGTTCTGGGATCATAACGATTCTGCTTTAATAACTGCCTAACCTCCGCCTCCACGGCACTTCGCTCAGAGGCATTGAGCTCCAAAATACTGCGACTATAATGCTGTTCAGCAAACATCTTACCAGTATCAACACTGAGGATGTGCAGGTATTCTGCAGAAAAATCAGGTCCAAGGTAAGCGCCATGCCCCCAGATGCTACCGTTCTCCATTAGTCCATATTTCAGAAAGACCTGTTGTCCCTGGAGAATATCTTCCCGGGTGAAGATCGTTTCGCCTGTTGAGCTTACAACCTCTTTCGGGATAGGAGGGGCATCCTTATAGCTTCTGGCTGCCAACCAGATCAAGACCGTGAACCCTAATACCAGGACAAAGATCGCAGCATTTCTCCACCAAGGAGAAAGCGTTTCGGGAACCATTTCTTTAGCCTGCATCGTTATGTCTCTCGAACTACCTTCTACCGCCTCCCTTTGCTGATTTAGGAAGGAAGAAATTCTCCAGTCTCCATGCTGTGGGAGTGAATCCCGTCTTTCTCTTGAAGACTCTGCAAAAATAATTCGGATCTCTGAAGCTGACTTAATAGGCAATTTGTTTGACCTTCAAATCGATATTGCCGAGAAGATCCTTTGCTTTGTCGAGGCGGGATTGAGTGAGATAATCCTGCAACCTCATGCCCATGACCTCTTTAAATACATTAGAAAAATAGGTCCGACCCAGCCCTGACAAAGAGCCTAATTCGCTAAGACTGGGAAGGTCCTGCATTCTTGCTTCTATCATACGGAGCGCCTTTTGAACAGCGATGTGATGTCTGAAGGTTGAGATAGCCCATTTGGGATTTATTGGAGGAAGAGTATCATTGTGCAGGGGCCTGTTTCTGAATCGGGCTTTTATAGCCTCAGTCTGTATCAGGTTCATAACATCACCTTCGCTCTCCCCCCTTCAGCTCCGGATGAAATTGATTGATGCGTCACGATGATCTTTACTCAACGATTCTAACGCAATTCTGGCTTCCGAATTCGTTTGGGATACAGCAAGAACACGCAGGGTCATTTTCCCATCTGCCGTCAATGAAGAAACGGTACTCGTATTTTCCAGGTTCCAGAGGAAGGATTGTTTTCCATCTTCCGTCTTTGTACTTTTTCATTGGGTGAGTACCGATATTCCAGTTATTAAAATCCCCCGCCAAATAAACTTCCTTCGCTTCGGGTGCCAGAAATTCAAATTTGATCTTCTTTGTTGCCTCCTTCATCTTGTGTCACCCCTTCCCGCCATTTCTCCACCTCCTTCATGTAGGGGAGGGATGGAGATCCATCTCTATCCCTCCCGCTACGGCAAAACCCTTTTAGTTGGTGGGTAACATCCTGATGGTATCCAGCTCTTTCGATACCGTGAAGATACTATTCCTCAATTTTTTCATCTTCGCGGCATCGACCTGCATCTCTCCCTTTTGCATCTTCTCATGCATCTCTTTCATCTTGGCCATGGAGGAGTCCATCATCTTCATACATTCCTCCATCGTTTTCTCCGCCTCTTCCTTGCTCATCGGAGCAGATTTCGTCTTCTGCTGTGCATAGGCGGGAAGGGAAAATGCCAGTACCAGAGAGAGTGCTACCAAAATCCCGATCCACTTTTTCATTCTTATCACCTCCTTTCAGCAATCAATTAGAAAATAAAGGTATCGTCTAACGGTCAGGGTATGGTTCGACAGGCTCACCATGATCGGAAAAAAACCGTTCGTCCTGAGCTTGTCGAAGGATGCCCGTATCGTCCCCTTCGACTCGCCGTTCGTCCTGAGGTTCTCGAAGGATGAACGGCGGCTCAGGACAGGATTCGGTTACGTTATTCGCCTGCCTGCGCGTAGCCGCTTCGGCGAAGGCAGGTCTTAAGAAGTTCACGCCTGCGTGCCGAAACGCACTTCGGCGTGCAGGCACGTAGCCGTCCGACCCTAAACGAAACGGGCTTCTCGTAGAGTCGAGTCTCCGACCTAACCGTAACCCTAACCCCCCTTCATCCCCCCTTAAATTAAGGGGGGGAACAGAGAGGGGTTATTGATTTTCATGGTTCGTGCCTGCACACCGAAGTGCGTGTTTCGGCACGCAGGCGTGGGTGCCTTCTCGGTACGAGTCGATTCCTTCCGGGCATGGGGCATTAATATGATCTGCAATAGGCTTACATTCCATCCTCTTCCGGGTGATGCTATGCTTTGCTCTTTTTCAAGAACTTCTCGGGTCCTTGGCAAATTTTTCCTTACACCCCACCGCGCAGAAATAGTAGGTCTTGCCCTTGTATTCATAAGTAGCAGCAGCCTCTGTTTCGTTGACCTCCATTTCACATACCGGATCTTTTGCCATTGTCTTACCTCCCTTCCTGAAAAATTCTTGGTGAAAGACCTTCTGGCTCTGCCGCCGGAAACTTCCCCCGGCAATAAGTTAGTGCAAGTAAGCATTCAAGACATATTGCTGGACCATCCGCTGGGTATTGAAGAAAGAGGCATTAAAGGCGATACTGTGCTGCATGACGTCCATCCATCTCTCCCTTTCCCCGTAATATATCGGAAGAATAACATTCTCCAGCTTATCATAGACCTTTTTGGAGTCGTCACCTGTCTCTATTGATTTTGACCCGATAGACCATCCCGTGACGCCTTCGATATGCCCTTCGATCCACCATCCATCAAGAACACTCAGGTTGGGGATACCGTTGTGGACCGCTTTCATACCGGATGTACCCGAAGCCTCCATCGGTCTCTGGGGGGTGTTGAGCCAGATGTCTACCCCTGAGATAAGCATCTTCGCAATCTCCATATCATAATTGGCAAGATAAATAATCTTGACGTCATCTCTCAATTGATTCGACACAGCGAATATCTTCTTGATCAATTCCTTTCCAGGCCAATCCTTTGGATGTGCCTTCCCTGCATAGATGAATTGAATCTTTCCCGCCTTTCTTGAAATGCGTTTAAGTCTTTCAACGTCTGAAAAGATCAGATCCATCCTTTTATAGAGTGTTGCTCTGCGGGCGAACCCGATTGTGAAAGTGTCGTAGTCCATACCGGCATTCATTTCCTTATTCACATAATCAATGAGTAACTTCTTCGATTCCAAATGAGCTTCCCAGATCTCTTGCTTGGGGATGCCCAGGATGTACCTTAACGTGAAAGCGTCGATAGCCCAACCGGGAATGTACTTGTCGTAGAGCCGCTTAAAACTATCCGAAGTCCAGGTAAAAGAATGGACTCCGTTGGTTATGGAATCAATCGAATATCCCGGAAACATACCTCTCGAAATCTCGCCATGTTTCTTGGCCACGCCGTTTACGTAATGGCTTAAGTTCAAGGCAAGCATGGTCATATTCAGATTGTCATTGCCTCCAAGCATCTTAATGACATCCAAAGGAAGATATTCCCTTAAGACGTTTTTAACTAAATCGTAGGAGAACCGGTCATGACCCGCAGAAACCGGGGTGTGGGTGGTAAAGACACACGACCTTCGCACCGCTTCGAAATCCCACGCGGCCTCCTCGTCTTCTTTACGTTCTTTCAAAAGTTCCAGGACCAACAGGCTGGCATGCCCTTCATTCATATGATATTTTTTGATCTCACTGTAACCGAGCTTGCGGAGCATCCTTATCCCGCCAATCCCCAGGATTATCTCCTGGGCGAACCTGTATTTTTCATCGCCACCATAAAGGTGGCAAGTAAGCCCTCTGTCAAAATCGCTATTCTCCCTGAGATTCGTATCCAAAAAGATGACGGGCACCAAATATCCACTGACCCCGCAGACATCATATCGCCAGGCCTTCACTCCAACAGATCTGCCCTCGACCTGAACCTCGATCTTCTCGGATAAGGGGCTCAAGTAGTCCTTGGGATTCCAGTGCGCAGGCAGTTCAGATTGGTTGCCGTGCTCATCCAATTTCTGGTAGAAATAGCCCTTCTGATACAACAAAGTGACTCCGACGACAGGTACTTTCAAATCCGCACAGGACTTGAGGGTATCTCCCGCAAGGATACCGAGACCGCCGCTGTAAGTGGGCATCCTTGGATCGATACCGATCTCCATGGAGAAATAGGCGATGCTTCTTTCCTTCTCTGTGGCTGGGGCAACGCAGATACGAGCCAGCTCCGCATATCTCTCCGGTTCCTTTTCAAATAGATTTTTGCAAAAATCGGAACAAAAATAGTAAGTCTCACCGTTATGGATAGATTTCAGCCCTTCTTCCTTGACCGTCATTCCACAAACCGGGTCTTTAGCCATATACGCTCCTCTCTTTGGCTATCATCGTCCCGCAAATAGATCCAGGCCGAAAGCCCCAAATAATAATTTTCCAAATACTGGTCTGGAAAGTAAATAAGGTAAATAATCTATTCTACGGCGAAAAACCCCGTATTTTGCGGTAACAATTTGGGATAATACTCCTCTTGGAAGTCACTAAATTAGACTCTAATTTGCTAATATCACGCAGGATTCAGCCCATATTCTCACTTTACCATAGCCTTTTCTCTTGAACAATAAGAATCCCTTAACTTTGTTATGATTTTTGTGGGCGAAGGTAAATTCAAACCAAAAAAAGGGGCAGGTGGTTTGGTGATGGTGGGATTGGTTCCCTGCAAACGTGGGCGAATTCGAATCTTCCGTGATTAAAGGGAGTTCTGCAGCTGAAGAAATACTTAATTAATACCGGACCGAAAAAAAGATCGTAAATAGAAAGAGTACTAATACTCTTTTGACCATCTTCTCACCCGTTCGAGAGTGCGAAGCCCCGCCCCCTACTAAAGACGGGGCAAGAAAACACATCTGAGGCTGAGGGGCGGGGGACCCAAAGGTTCCGATATCGTGTTAGCGGTGATGACCACCGCCGCCACGACCCCTGCCAAAACCATGCCCTCCACCAAAACCATGACCACCACCGCGATGGCCTCCGCCAAAATGGCCTCTACCGGAGTGGCCCCAAGAGGGGGAATGGCCCCAGCTACGATGCCCCCAACCAGAATGACCCCGGTAAGAATGACCGTAGCCATGATGCCCGTAAGGATATCTATGATACCCATATCCATAGGGATAACCGAATCCATAGCTATAGTATCCATAAGGATAGCCATAGGGATAGGAATAATAATGATCATAATACCCATAATTGGGGTAATCTCGGTAACCCCCGGCGTATCCAACACCGCCCATGGCCAAAAAAACAACCATAGTAAGCATTGTTCCCATCAGAAGTTTTTTCTTCATGATAAATACCTCCTTCAGCACGCTCTAAATGTTCAACCATGGTGCCACCATATCTCGCATTCCTTTTTTTATTTCACCATGCTCATTTTCCACCATGGCCGCCGCCATGGCCGCCACCGCCAGGGCTCCCACCAACGTGACCGCCACCCTTTGCGCCTCCACCGCCAGGGCTCCCGCCGCCAGGGCTCCCACCAACATGACCGCCACCCTTTTGGCCTCCACCAGAATGGCCCCAGGCGGGGGAATGGCCCCAACTACGATGACCCCAACCAGAATGACCCCTAAAATGACCATAGCCGTAATACCCGTAAGGATAGCCATAATACCCATAAGGATAATCATAATATCCGCGTCGATAGTCGCCGTATCCTGTGCAACCGGCAAGCATCAGAATAATCACAAGCATTGATCCTATCAGAACTTTTTTGCTCATAACAATCAACCTCCATTCTTAAACCTCTCTTCCTATTATTGTAAATGATAGACAAAAGAGATGTCCAAAAGTTACGAAACATTTAGAATGAATTCAGACGTCCTGGTTGGGAGAAATATTTCGGGGAATAGAACTTACAAAGGAGTCCATAATTGAGAAGACATATTTTTTGCCGTTCACCCTGAGCTTGTGGTTCGACAAGCTCACCATGATCCTTCGACGAGCTCAGGATGACCGGTCATGGTGAGCCTGTCGAAGGACAAGCTCAGCACGAACGGCTTGTCTTTAGTGTCCATACAGTTATGGACTGATTAGTAACCGGAGGGGTTTACAGCGCAATAAATGATCAGGGGTCCCACATTAAAGAAATCACCTTCTCATATATCTTAGGGGGAAGGACTCGGACAAGCGTCATCATGCCCGTTACAGCGCCTGACCAGTCCGGAGCAAGGCCGTAGGTTTCCGGCTTCACAACAGATTCATCCATCGGCATCCACATGTCCTGTGGAAATCCGGGCACCCTTTTTCTCTCCTCCTTCTCACCCATCATAGTCATTGGGCCTTGATGCTCATGCCTCTCCTGATGCTCACTCTTCTCTTCGTGTTTAGTCTTCTCTCCATGCTCGTGCTTCTCGCCCATCTCCATACCCACCATTGAAGAGGTCGGTTTTTCTCGTGTGGTCATCCCCATTCCCCGTCCCATAGCAGGTCCGTGTTCCTCTGATAGCGCAGACCCTTGACGCATCATTCCCATCCCTTCTTCCATTCCCATGCCGGTATGCATACCGCTTCCAACATGCGCCATTGGGCCAACCATGGATACCATCTGGTTCATCATGTGATGGGGGAGATGGCAGTGCAGCATCCAGTCACCCGGATACTTGGCCTCAAACTCGATATTGCGAGCCTGCGCTACTCCTACGATCACCGTATTTTCAGGATACCAGAGTGGTTCGGGCACACGTCCACCTTCTGTCCCCGTGACGTAAAACTGGTTCCCATGCAGATGCATGGGGTGATGGTCCATTCCAAGGTTAACGAATCGAATTCGCACACGATCGCCAAGTTTCACAATTAGAGGTGTTGTCGCAGGTCCAGCCTTACCGTTTATCGTGAGCCAGTTAAATTCCATCGAAAGAGTGTTCGGAATGGTATTGTTGGGAAGAATTGCCCACTCCTGAAGGATCAGCCCAAAATCCTTATCAACTCGCGGCTTGTATGACTCCTTTGGATGAATGATAAATAAACCGATCATCCCCATCATCTCTTGCATAGCCATGTGGGAGTGATAGAAGAAAGTACCATTCTGATGAAGTGTGAACTCGTATGTATACGTCTCACCTGGTAGGACCAGGGGTTGACTGATAGCAGGAACACCGTCCATTTCAATAGGGACTTCAAGCCCGTGCCAGTGCACCGTGGTTGCCTCGGGCAATTTATTGCGAAATAGGATTCTCACATGATCTCCCTCTGTCACCTCAATCGTGGGCCCTGGCATGCTGCCATTATATCCCCAGACATCAAAAGCCTTGCCAGGAATAAAATCTCGCTTAACCGGCTCTGCAACGAGATCAAAAACCTTTACCCCATTTTCTAATTTATATGGCAGTTTCGGAATATCCGGTGTCTTTAGAGTTACAGATCCTCCTTTCGGCTGAGGCGCGCTGCTCTTCTGACTTTGCGGTTTTCGTGGAGTCTCATGCTGTGTCGGATGTTCCTGAGCTCCAGCAACTGTCTTAAGACTGGCCAGCCAGGCCAGGAGGCCAGCTCCACCTTGCAGGACACCCCGTCTATCAATATTCATGATTCACCCTCCTAACTGTCAGTTATAAAGGGTCTCATAATAATGTCGACATAGGCCCCCTCACCCTCGCCCTCTCCCCTGCCTACGCCGAAGCGGCTACGCGCAGGCAGGCGCCAGGGGAGAGGAGTAGATAAAAACAACATGTTCTCTCCCAATCGATGGGGGTTTAGGGCAGAGGTGGTCATACGTAAATACTATTGTGAGACTGTTAATGGTTTCTATACAATGAATTATCTACTTGACGCGCTCAAACCATCTGTCAACAGTAACCCTTCGATTTCAACTAGGCTCTGTCTCAGACTCACAACCGCCTGTACGTAATCTGTGCGAACCTGGAAAAGTGTGCGCTGGGCAATGAGTACTTGAGGATAAGCCGCCGCCATCTGCTTAAAGCTTTTCAGGTAGAGATCATATGCCTTTTGTGCCTGTGGGAGAATATCCTTCCGATATCGCTCCACCGTCTGCAAAGAAGTCAGATAAATCGCAAAGGCCGATGCCAGTCGGGCGCGTAGTGTTAGTTCCAGGCGCCGGATTTCGTCCTTGGCAGCGCTGAGTTCAGCCATAGCTGTTGCGATATTGCCCTGATTCCGATCAAAAAGAGGGATAGGAATGGCAACTTCCAAAAATCCTGCGAGACCCGCCCGTTTTTCATCACGAAGCCTCTCCACGTCATATCCAAGGCCCCCACGCAGGGAGATATCCGGAATGGGCTCAATCTTAGCACGCTCGACGGCCGCTTTCGCTCTCTCAACACTGGCTTGGGCGGTCTTGATTTCGGGGCTCTCTTGCAAAATCTTTGTGAAAATCGTCTCCTGTTCGAGTTTCGGGATTTCTCCCTCCAGATCACCTAAGAGACGGATTTTCAGGAGTGCCGGTTCCCCGATTACTCCTGCCAACATCTGCCACACCCGCTGTAGCTCGTTCTTTGCATTGATGAGATCAAGTTCTGCCCGTTGCGCCTCAGTTTCAGCCTCAAGTATATCAGGTTGGTCAGCCTGGCCAATATTGAAGAGTTCTTCAGTAATGCCAACCGCCTCTCGGGCGATTTTGGCCAGTTCACCGCGTAGTTCAAGCAGTCTCTGCGCGCCCAAGACTTTAAAAAAGATGATACGAACCATGTTGAGCACGCGTTGTCTCTGGGCATGCAACTCTGTTTCCGCCTTTACCTGCTCCCGGGCAAAGATCTCACGGCTGTGTTGAAGCTTTCCTCCAGTGATGATTTTCTGCTCAATGAAAAGATAGTGTTGGCTTTTTGCTGAAGGGCGACGGACGGTGATTTCTTCCCCCAAATAACCCAGAGTCGGGTTGGGATAGAGACCTGCCTGGACCTTCTGCCCTTCCGCTGCATGAACTGCAGCGGCTGCCTGGGCAAGGGTAGGATTTTTTTCGAGGGCCATTCGTTCCAGGTCTTCAAGTCGCAGGGCTTCCTGTGGTTTTGAAGGCGGTTTCGGTTCTTCACCTTGAACTTGTGAAGATAAACATACCAACAAAATGGTGATAGTCATCAGCAAGGAACGCTTCAGTAATTTCATGGCTTTCTCCCTATTAAACACAAGACTTACTAATCAGTCCATTGTATGGACACTGAAAATAAGCCGTTCGTGCTTAGCTTGCCCTTCGACAGGCTCAGGGCGATGGTTCGACAGGCTCACCATGACCGGTCATCCTGAGCTTGTCGAAGGATCATGGTGAGCTTGTCGAACCACAAGCTCAGGGTGAACGGGGAAAAATATGTCTTCTCAATTATGGACTCCTTCGTATCTCCCAGCATGGGTGATTTATTCTCATTTGCTATGAGGTTGGTCATGATGATGGTCCTCCTCTTCTTCATTGAAGCCAGCTTTTTTAACCAGGGCTTGATACTCCTTGGGGATCAAGTTCGGTAAATGTCTTACGAAGGCAACTATTCCCCAAAGCTCATCCTTACTATGAGTTGGTCCAAAAGCAGGCATGCCTGTCATCTTGATCCCATTTTCTATGATCCAGTAAAGCTCGGCGTCACTCTCTCCCTGCACGTCTTTTGAGGTCAGCTCCGGAGGTTTTGGATAGAGACCGGAGGCAATTTCAGACTCAGGATAGCCGGGTGCGCCATGGCAGATTCGACACATGGCGTGGTAGTTTCTGAAGCCGATATTTATACGTTCCGGATTCTTGGAGGAAAGGATGGGAATTTGCTTGCTATGCGTGGAAATTGATTGTTCACGAACTTCCTCCAATAACCAGAGAGTGATGTCCCGGTGGGGCACCCTGGCTGAAACGTTATAAACACCCGACCACACAAAGAAAGCTATCAAACCTACCAGAAAGCAGAAGATTGCGGCTATAATGATAAATAACTTCATATTCCCCCCCAAGTAATTATTTATGATACTATGAATAAACATAATAAAAATAAATGGGGTAATCACTGTATATGAAAGGAAAAAAGCCTGCATTTAATTGAAAAGAGGCGCGTATACAGCCTAAACTCAAAAATACTCTATTATTTCCCACAAAATACAGGGTTCACCCGATTTACTTTTTCTTGTTTTAGTGTATTATTCTAATGAAAATATATCTGACGTAGAAACAATGAGGGAGGAACAATGCCAAGAAATTCTCATAAGAAAATGCTGACTGTGCTTTTTGCCATGGCACTCACTTTTTTACCGTTGTCAGCCCTGGCAGAAGAAGACTCATGCCAGGAATCGGGGATCTACATTGGAAATCAAACCATGCTCAATTTATGGTATATACAAAATGGCGGGGATTGCACCCTATGGGCTAACCATCATATCCTTAATATAAGACCGAAAGATAAAGTGGTTTTATTTAGGGACCTCATCTGTAAGACAGAGTATTGTCCTACCAACCCAACCTATCAGGTCTATAAGTTGCTTGACGACAATCAAAACTGCCGGGTGAGAATCCTCCCTGAGTGCGTCCTATCAGATATGTAAGGCCCATCCTCTATTCTTGCAGGCAGCCGAAAAACGCCCATCTGTCCCGCGCTTCGCGGGATTATCCGGCCCGCTCACCGTCTCACGGGCGTGCCAAGAGTTGCTTCTTATTCGTCGCAACGGCACCCCTGATCCTTCCCCGTGTCAAGCACGGGGCAGGTTTATTGCGGCGTACGTCGGTGGGGAACGGTTTCAAACCGTTCCCTACAAAGGATTTCGCCTGCCTGCGCGTAGCCGCTTCGCCGGAGGCAGGGGTATTTTTGAGCAGCCTGCAAAATAGACTTTTTCATTATACTTCTAAAGAATTAATCACAAGAGATCCTTTTTCTTTTGCTCAAACTCTTCTTTTTCGATCTCTCCCCGAGCATAGCGTCTCTTCAGGATATCGAGGGCGGATTCTTCAAATTTCCCTTCCTTTGGAATTCTTATGAGATACCTGATAAGAAGAATCAGACCAACAACGACAAGTCCCCAAAAGATAATCATAAAGATCCACCCCATTCCCCACCATCCCCACATCATTCCGGGTCCCATCCCATAATCCCGCCATTGAGCCAAAATCGTTCCCATCGGATCACCTCTTTCTCGGTCTCTCGCCGAGGATCACTTTTACGTCTGCATAGCCGTCTTTTCGAAACACCTTGAGAAGAATCGTATCCCCCGGTTTTTTCTCCCGGATGTAATGGATTAATTCGTCATTGGTTTTTACTTCTTTTTGGTCTGCTTTGACCACAATATCTCCACCTACCATCACAACCATGTTTCCAACTTGAACCTGCTGATTCCCGCCCTTCAGACCGGCCTTATCAGCAGGCCCCCCCTTTACCACTTCAGCAATCATCGCTCCTCGTTCTATTTTTAATTTGAGAAATTTCGCCATCTCGGGAATGAGAGACTGAATGGTTGCCCCGATATAAGGATAAGTCACATACCCTTTCGAAAGGAGTTCCGGGATTACTTGTTTTGCAGTATTAATGGGAATAGCGAAACCAATTCCAACATTCCCGCCCGAAGGACTGATGATTGCATTATTGATTCCAATAATTTCTCCGTCTGAGTTCAGAAGAGGACCTCCTGAATTCCCGGGATTAATGGCTGCATCGGTTTGGATAACATCCTCAATCAGGTTTCCGACTTCTGACCGGATCGTCCGGCCGAGGGAACTGATAATCCCTGTGGTCAGAGTTCTCTGTAGACCGAAAGGATTTCCGATGGCAAGGACCTTCTGCCCAATCTTCAAATTCTTTGAGTCTCCCATTGGGATCACCTTTAGCTTTTCTTTGGGAGCATCGATCTTAATCACTGCGAGATCATTATCCGGGTCTTCCCCCACAAGCTTAGCAGGCCATTTCGATTCATCTGCCAGGGTGACCTCGAGTTTCTGCGCATTTGCCGCTACATGGTGGTTGGTAAGAATATGCCCTTTCGTATCGATGACGGCGCCGGAACCCGACCCTTGAGATGGAAAGACATTGAAGAAAAAATCCATCTGAACGGCCGTGCTCGTAATGTTGACCACTCCATCCGCCACTTTCTCATAGACAGCAATATTGTTTTTTTCATCCTCTGTAATCGAATAGGCAAGAGTACCCCAAAGAATGATAAATAGAATAATAATACCAGTTGAGAGATTTCTCGAAATCTTATGCCGAACCATCTTTGTCCCCCTCTTAGTCCAACGCTTTAGTCTCGGTTCATCAGCCCTAAAGGGCTGAGTTACGTAGCTCAGGGCTTTAGCCCTGAATCTCATCAGCCCTGAAGGGCTGAGTGACAGAGATTTATATCCTGGGAAGGCCGGATTCGTCAAAGAGACCTTCGAAAAGCGGGCCACTGAGATATCTTTCCCCCGAATCGGGAAGGACAGTGACGATCGTTTTGCCTTCGAATTCCTCAAGCCTCGCAAGCCGAAGAGAAACGGCAATGGCCGCGCCGCTACTTACACCGGAAAGAATCCCCTCCTCGCGTGAGAGTCGCCTTGCATAATCGATAGCTTCTCCGCTTGTGACCTGTTCCACACGATCTACTACAGACAAGTCCAGCGTATCCGGAATAAACCCGGCCCCAATCCCCTGGATCTTATGGGGTCCAGGTTTGAGCTCCTGGCCTGCAAGACGCTGTGAAATCACAGGGCTCTCCGCAGGTTCAACGGCAACACTCAAAACCTTCTTTTTCTTTTCTCCTTTAATATACCGCGATACACCTGTAATCGTCCCCCCCGTGCCTACACCGGAGACGAGTACATCAATTGCCCCATTTGTCTGTTCCCAGATCTCCGGTCCTGTTGTTGTAAAATGGATTTCAGGGTTTGCAGGATTCTTGAACTGCTGGGGTATAAAATACTTAGGGTCTGCTGCCGCAATTCTTTCAGCCTCCTGAACCGCGCCTGTCATCCCTTTTGCGCCAGGTGTCAGGATGACGTTAGCGCCAAAGATAGTCAGCACCTTCCGTCTTTCCATTGACATGGTCTCAGGCATGGTGACATTCAGTTTATATCCTCTTGCCGCAGCCACAAATGCTAAAGCGATTCCTGTGTTTCCACTTGTCGGTTCGATAATTTCCATTCCCGGTTTGAGTAATCCTTGTTTCTCCGCTGCCCAAACCATGCTGGCCCCTATCCGGCATTTCACGGAATAGGATGGATTACGACCTTCGATCTTGCCAAGAATCGTGGCTTTGAGCCCTTTAGCCATCCTGTTAATCTTAATCAGTGGTGTGTTACCAATCGAAAAGGTGTTGTCCGAAAAGAATTTCTCCATGTCATCCTCCATTTACAAAAGATTGGAATATTGGAATGATGGAATGTTGGAATATTGGGTAGAGCAAAACTGAAAAAATGGAATGTTGGTGAAGATTCTTGGGGTTTCGGCCTTTCCCATTATTCCATTCTTCCATTATTCCATCGTTCCAGTTCTTTAATTCATTGGGGGTTTGAACCGCCGGAGTCGGAGAGCGTTTGAAACCACTGTCACGGAGGACAGTGCCATGGCGCCCGCCGCAAAAATGGGATTAAGGAGAATGCCGAAAAAAGGGAAGAGAACTCCGGCAGCCACCGGGATAAGAATGGTATTATAGGCGAAGGCCCAAAAAAGATTTTGCCTAATATTTCGGATTGTGGCTTTGCTTAAGGCAATGGCCGTCACAATCCCCCTCAAATCCCCTCCGATCAATGTAATATCAGATGATTCCATGGCAACATCCGTTCCCGTCCCGATAGCGATTCCAACATCAGCCTGTGCCAAAGCAGGCGCATCATTGATGCCATCCCCCACCATCCCAACTTTTTTGCCTTGTGACTGAAGCCGCCTGACCTCTTCTGCCTTCATCTCAGGAAGAACTTCTGCCAGAACCAGGTCCACTCCAATCTGGTTCGCAATGGCTTTGGCAGTCCGTTGATTATCACCCGTAAGCATCACGACTTCCAATCCCATCTGATGAAAGGCTTCTACAGCCTTCTTTGAATTTTCTTTCAGTGTATCTGCGACAGCAATGATGCCAGCAGCCTTTTCTTCAACAGCCAAGAACATAGGCGTCTTTCCTTCATTGGAAAGCTGTTCTGCTTTGTTCAACAGGCCATTTAAACTCACCTTTTTTTCTTCCATCAGCCTTAAATTTCCAAGGAGGACTCTTTTTGAATCGACTGTGGCCTCAATCCCATAACCTGCAATGGCCTGAAAATCTTTTGGATCCAGAAGAGTTAAACTCTCCTCCCTTGCCTTTTTCACAATCGCCTCTCCCAAAGGATGTTCTGATCCCTTTTCGGCTGAAGCCGCTAAGGTCAAGATTTCTTGCTTGGTAAACTTCTCCGAATCAATGATATCCGTTACCGATGGCTCTCCCTTGGTCAAGGTTCCTGTCTTATCCAAAACAAGGGTATTCAACTGATGTGCTGTCTCCAGAGCCTCGGCCCCTCGAATTAAAATACCATTCTCCGCGCCCTTTCCTGTCCCCACCATGATGGAGGTGGGAGTTGCCAATCCCAGGGCGCAAGGGCAGGCGATGATGAGGACCGCAACGAAATTGAGAAAAGCATAAGTAAGTGCTGGATGAGGACCGAAAAAATACCAGACGATGAATGTGACGATCGCGATGGAGATGACGACTGGAACAAAATAGCTTGCAATCACATCGACCATCCGGGCGATCGGAGGTTTCGATCCCTGGGCTTCTTGAACCAACCGAACGATGTTAGAAAGGACGGTATCCTTCCCAACCTTGGTGGCTTCAAATTTAAATGTACCGGTCTTGTTGATCGTAGCACCGATAACGGAATCACCCATCTTCTTCTCAACGGGTAAAGATTCTCCCGTCACCATGGATTCATCGACGGAGGAGTAGCCTTCTTTAATGACTCCATCTACGGGGATTTTCTCCCCGGGACGAACTACGACGATATCCTCTAAGGCGACTTCTTCAACCGGGATATCCACTTCATTCCCGTTCCGAATGACTCTTGCAGTCTTGGGCTGAAGGCCGATCAGTTTCTTTATTGCCTCTGATGTCTTACCTTTTGCTCTCGCTTCCAAGAATCTGCCCAAGAGAATCAAAACGATGATGGCCGCAGAAGTATCGAAATAGACATCCATCACCAGGCCTTTGACCATGATCAGGTGAGGAACAAAAGTCACGATGAGACTATAGAGAAAAGCCGCAGAGGTCCCCACAGCGATCAATGTGTTCATATCGCTGGTCTTATGTTTGGTCGCCTTCCAGAACCCAACATAAAACTGCCGGCCCACCCAGAATTGAACAGGGGTAGCCAATAGAAATTGGATAAAGAAATTTGTCTCCATGGAAAGACCGATCCATCTTTCGAGGAGGGAGGCGCCATACATGAGAATGAGGATGGGAGCGAGGAGTATCGCCCCCAAAATGAACTTCAGTTTTAGTCGTGAGAGTTCCGCCTCCCTGGCAAGCCTCTCCTTCTCAACAATATCCTCTTCTCTCACTTCAAGAACCTGATAACCCGCATCTTGAACAGCCTTTTTCAGGTCTCTGATCGTTATTTCTTCGGGGATATATTCAACCGATGCCCTTTCTGTGGCGAAGTTAACGCTTGCCTGAACCACTCCTTTTGCAGAATTCAGGGCCTTCTCCACTTTATTCACACAAGAGGCACAGGTCATCCCTTGAATGGGGAGAACTACTTTCTCTATTTTCGCGCCGTAGCCCAGGTCTTTCACCTTTTCAATCAAATGGGAAAGATCGGTCTGGTTAGGATGAAAGACAACTGTGGCTTTCTCCGCTGCAAAGTTCACCGTCGCTTTTGACACTCCCTCAACCTTGGCCAACCCTTTCTCAATCTTTACCGCACAACTGGCGCATGACATTCCTGAAATGGGAAGGTCAATCCGCTCCAAGTCTTTTCCGGTTTTTGTCTCCATAACCAGTCCCCTGCCTTAATGGTACGATAAACCAAATTCTAATGATCAAATCCCAAGCACCAAATAAATCCCAATACTCAATTACCAAACTGAAGAAAAAATACCATCGTCGTCATTTTGAGAGATCCAAGCACCGAGTTTGAACATTGGTCATTTGGTCATTGGGATTTGTTTGGAATTTGGTGCTTGAAATTTGGGATTTTTTTCTATTATTTTACCTCATGGAAAATTCCTGCCGTTCTCTTTTGGTCCCCGATCTTAAAAAGGATCATCACCTGGTACTTTCCTTTCTCGGCAAGATTGAAGAAGGCATCATAGCTCTTCATCATCTCCTCATATTTCAGAGCCTTAACCTGGTCTTTGCCTTTCGGGTCCACCAATTTCATGTTGATCTGAGCATCAGGAATCTCTTTCTGGGTTTTTTCATCCTTCAGCGTCACCGTAATGTTGTGGGTTGTTCCCGGCTCAATATCCTCCTTCATCTTCATGTCTTCGAGCATCTTCTTATGCTCATCATTGGCCATCACCGCAAAGGAGACCTTGACCCCTTCCACAAGAACATCCTTGGTCTCCATCTTCATGCTTCCGCTATCCATCTTCATCCCACCGTGCTGAGCGAAAGAAAGCGAAGAAAGAACAAATATACTAAGAAGCACCATCCCAGAAACTAAACCCAACTTCTTCATGACCATTACCTCCTTCTAAATATAATTATTTCAACAAAAAAATGAATCGTTCCCATTTACTAAAGGCAAGGTGTGAAAAAATCGATTTGGTTCTTTTTCACGTCATTCCGGCGAAAGCCGGAATCCAGGATTCCCGGTGAAAACCGGGAGCCAGTGTTTAAGATGGTTCCCGACTTTCGTCGGGACAGGGACTGGACCCCGGTTTTCACCGGGGTGACGGCTGGAATGCAATTTTTTCACAGCTTAAGAAGCACCGAGGGAAAGCTGGAAATGCCGAACTCTATTTCAGCCATTCCGGGTCGGCCTTTGCCTCGTCAGCTTCTTTTGAAATCTTCTTTAACATATCGTTTGCTTCATTCACCTCCGCTTCGTATTTCTTCCGCTCCGCATTCAGCATGTCCAGCTCGCTAATATTCATCTTGTACTGGGTCCTGCTCCCAAACTTCCTCTGGCTCAGTTGTTCTGATTTCTCCATGTATTCCTGGTGTGCACTTTCATATTTTGCCGTAGCTTCTGCCAGCTTCACTTTCCATGGCCGCACTCTGTCCCTCCAATAAGCTTCGCCCAGGCCGAAACGGTCTGTCATTACCTCCTCCCTTTCCTGAGGAGGCGCCTCAGAAGGGGATGGGGCAGTCATTTGGGGAGAATCTTCGACTGTTTTTTTCTGGACCCGGTCACGATAGGCTGCGGGAATCTTATCGTAATCATCCGTGAAATGGACGACCCCCTTTTTGTCCACCCATTTGTAGACCGTGGCAGCATTTGCCGAGAAAACAACAAAGAATGCTATCAAAATTGAAAGAAGAACCTTCATTTTTTTCACCTCCTTCATGATTAAATTATAAGACCCAAGGGAGCCATAATAAACTCTTTTCTTTCCATTTAATGGAGAAAGAAGAGCAGGCCTGCAAGAGCAAAAAACAACAATGCAGTCAGGAGTTTCACTGTGCCGGTATGTTTATGAGTTACATATGCCATCTTCTCTGAGGTGACCCCCCAAAAGGCCAGCACGAAAACACCGACTAAGGGAATAATGTACATGATATTGTATAGGACGAGATTGAAAATTGCGTGTTTTCTTAACTCCGGGATCCCCATTACAAAGCCGATCGTAGGAAGGTAGACCTGCCCGGTACAGATTACGGTACAGATTGCAATGATAAATCCTGCTCCGAATGTGGCCAGAAGGCCTCCTTTGGACCGGGCCTGCCCTCTGATGATTTCATGGGCCTTCTTTTTTAGGCTTGCCGGAAGTTGAAGCGTCCATTTTGCAACCTGCCCACGGCGGAAGAGAATGTAATCATAAATACTCAACATTCCGAGGGCCAAAGCGAAAAAGGCGATGAAGAGATAGATTCCTTTGCTGATCCGGGGGAATGCGCTCAACTGGTGAAGAAATGTCATCAATCCCAACCCAACAAGAATGTAAGCAATAAAGACACCGGAAGTGAAAATCCCGCCGTAAAGTAGAATTTCTCTGCTCTTCTTTCCCGCGAACGTCAAGTAGGAGACAAGAAAGATCATTGTGGCAAAGGCGCACGGGTTGATCCCATCGATGAATCCTGCCGCCAATACTGCCGAAAGACTCCACCTCCTGAAACGTTCGATGATGCTCCTCTCTCCTTTTTCAAGAGCCTCCTGGGTCACTTTTTCCCAGGGAGGAGACGCTCCTGATTTCTCATATTTTTCCACCAGTTTCCGAAAGCTTTCGTGATGAAGATCCTCGGACCACAAGTAATCTTCACCCATATAGAGTTTATGATCGACCAATCGTTTCGACTCCGGGACCTGATAAATCTGTGAGAGGGCCTCATCCAATTTCTTATTTTCCTCTCGGGTCAGGCTGAACATCCGGATTCGCAAAAGGGGAACCTTATTCGCCCATTTCTTTAGTTCAGCCTTCATCTCCTCACAATGAAGACAACCCGGCATGTAGAGAAACGCGGCATAGATAACCTTTTGGGTATTTTTCTCCTCCTCCGTAGGGGGATGGGGAATCCACCCTTCTTCCTCCATTTTTGTGACCTTCAGGGAAGGCCAAGCGGTCCCTCCCTTCTCAGCATGAAATCTGACCAATTCCTCCAGGTCTCTCCGGATTTCAGCCTCCCCTCCAAGGATGCGATCTCCCAGAATTACAACGGGAAGCTGATTTTCCGTGTCGTTTAATTCCTTTTCGAATTTGATTAAGAGATCGTAGTTTTCAAGTTGATTGACAGGGAATGGTTCAACATCAATTGAATATTTTTTTGAAAGGGGGCTGATGATTTCATCTTCAATCTTTATCCCCCCAGTTTCTTCGGAATAGAAGAGGTATAATCTTACAACGCCCTTCGAGAGGACGATCTGTGGAAATGCAATGATCAGAAATAGAGAGAAAATCGGGATCCAACGCTTAATCATTGTTATCATTTTTTCGGCAACGCCTCCTGAAACTCCTTCTTTATTTGGAAAGCCCATTCCGTTTTCACACTCTTCAGAGACCGTTCAAGATAATATTCTCCGTGACCTCTTGCCTCAACAGCCTTATCATCCTTTCCCATCCTCTTGAGGATAGCGATCATTTTCAGATCGTTGTCTGCTATCAGAAGATTAGGTAAGAAAATCACAACATGGTCCCCATAGATATTTCGAGAGGCTTCATCTTCAGAAAGATATTCTATGACAACCCGGAGGAACCGGTTTGACTTTTCAAAACGGACCATAGCCTCATCCAGTTTTCCTTCTTTTAAGAACCTTTCTCCCTCTGCCTTCTCCTGAACGCCTCCCCGGTAATAGTCGTGAACCTTGGTCGCATTCTCTTCCAGAACTCTTAAACCCTTGTTTTCATCAATCACTTTTTCAAGATTAATCTCATTGAGAGGGTGGATGTAATCCTTGGGATAGGTCTTAACCGGAGCAAGGTCACCGTGGGCATGAAGTTCTTCCTTTGGGGCTGCGCAACCAAACATCGCAAGACCAAAGATGAGGGTAAGGGATAAATAGAAGATTCGTTTTGCCCCCCTCACCCCTTCGGTTCTGCTCAGGCCAGGTTCAATCCTCTCCCCCCGGGGGAGAGGAAGAATGTTTATGTTCCTCTCCAGCCTGGGAAGATGAGATATCTTTATTTCGGTTCGATTCATTTCTTCTCCTCCAGCAGATATCGGATAAGTTCCCTCATGCTCTTTGATGCCCAGTCTTTGTCTCCAAACACTCTTCCTACAATCTTACCCTCGCGATTAATAAAAAAGGTCTCGGGATGGCTCTGAACCCCGTAGGAATCCGCAACCCGTGCCTGTTCATCAATGAGAATAGGAAATGAAATATTGAATTCAGTCCTATACTTCTTCAAATCTTCTTCTTTATCCTTGATCGCCACTTTAAGTATGGCTAATTCCGAACCTTTTAGTTGTTCATTTAGCTTCGCAAAAGAAGGAGACTCCTTCCGGCAGCTCGGTCACCAGGATGCGAAAAAGTTAAGCAAGATAATCTTTCCTCTCAGCTCTTTGAGAGAAATCTTTCTGCCGCCCAATTCATTCAATGTAAAATCGGGAGCATCCACGGCTACCCTGAACTTCTCGACCCCTGCTTCTAAGAATTGGGCTCCAACAACAGGAACACTCCATGATATAAGAATGGCCATTGAGAAAATAACTATCAAGACGTTTCGCATTGTGACCCTCCATTTCTGATCATTTGGTCTGGTTAAATAGGCTTTAATTACTATTACCCCGACGGATACCCCATCCCCTCCCTCACCCTCCCCTTGAAGGGGAGGGAAATCGCCGTGTTCCTCCCCCTTCAA